>Ga0209507_1000159_pt1 | contig 90522 bp, 96 predicted proteins | sample AD_UKC028_MetaG_FD_184414 | JGI IMG/M metagenome (GOLD analysis project Ga0209507, IMG submission 184414) | Active sludge microbial communities of municipal wastewater-treating anaerobic digesters from USA - AD_UKC028_MetaG (SPAdes) (version 2) | ecosystem: Engineered > Bioreactor > Anaerobic >...
AGGGATGGAACTGTACGAAAAGCAATACCAGGAAAGAAAACTCCGCGCCCTGCAAAAAGCCGCCAAAACTATGGGCCTGCAACTCGTTCCCACGCAACCGGCCCCGTCGGGAGTTTCTTAAGAGGGCAAAGAAGCCCGAAACAAATTAAAAAAAAACATGAACACTCAAAATCACAACATCGCAGCTCCCGCCGTCACTATCGCTCCCCGCAATCCTCGCCGGGGCGTCCTCACCTTCGTGGTCACCCTCACCACCTTCAAGGACGTCCGCTCCTATCCCTGCCGCTCCCTGGAGAGTGCCACCAAGCTGGCCGAGAGGTTCATCGCCGGCGTCACCAAGCCCCGCCCCGCCGCCCAGCCCGAGACCACCCCCGCGCCCGAGCCCCAGCCGGTGGCCGCGTAGGTCACACATCCCTGGCTCCGGCCGGGGATTTTCTTCTGCTCGCGAACAGGACCAACCCCAAACCGCTCACTCCCGCCGCAAGCCTCACGCCGTCACGGCCCTTGCGGGTGCCAAGGCCCGCGCCGTCATTCGGCTTGCTGCTCCCGTTCGCTCCCCCACCCAACCCCCAATGCTCGCCCCCCTGCCGTCCCCCAGGGGGGCTCCGCCTTTTCCGTTGCGCTCCTCATTCTTCCGCTTACACTGAAGGCGCACGCCATGAAATTCATGTGCCTTTGCGGGAAGATTTTGTCAGACACCACAGATGACATTCCATACAAGGCGCGCATGGTTGCCGACGAAGACTGGAACCGCTTCACCGAGTCTTGTGAACAGGCAGAGTATTATGACCAGCGCTTGGTGACGGCCATTTATCAGTGCCCCGATTGCGGCTGCTTGAGGATTGAGAAGCCGGCAGGAAAGGTTGTTTTCTTCAAGCCGGAAGACGACACCGTCCCCAAGGCGCTGCTCCGCTCAGTTGCGGGGGATGCCAGGTGACTACGAGGGGCTCCTCTAGCCCTCGGTAATCACAGCCCTCTCAGCTTCCGCTGCGTCACGGTCCGCGACTTCGTCGCCACCAGATACCGCAGCGCGTCGGCGGCATCGTCACCGCCAGCGCCATCTTCGTCACAGTCCACTTTCAGCACGTCCTCAGGCCGATTCGGATCGTGCTGGAGCGCCGGCAGGCATTCCACGAGCCGTGCACACCGCTCGTGGATGAACAACCGTGGCTTCACTCCGTTCGCCGGATCACCAAACCGGTGCAGCATCTCCGCCCACCCGCTCACCCGCTCCATATTCGCCGGCTTCAACGTGATGCCCAGCTTGCCGTATTGCGACGCGACGGTCGACCCGTCGCTCTGCCGACTGAACACATCCGCGCCGGCTACAAACCTCTTCAGGTCCGCAATCTCCAATCTGCGATTGGAGATTGCATGCCGCGCAAGCATCGCCGCGATGGCCGGCGCGTGCCGCTGCGGCAACCAAAGCCGCTCCGCGTGCTCATCCACCACGAACAGGTTGCCATCCCCATCCGTGCACCCGAGCAGCACGACCGTGTAATGGGTGAACCCGTAGTCCAGGGCGCAAAACCATTCCCGCGCCCTGGTCTCATCAAAGTCCGACACAATATGCACCTCCCGACGCAGCGTCGTGAAGAACTGCCCCGCCGCAATGTCCCAATCCCCATCCAGCCAGGCCCGCCGCTGCCAGCCAGTCAGGCCCTCGAGAACGCGCATGTACTCCGGGTTGTTCCACCGGTTGTCGGTCACGCGCGCCGCGATAAACCGCGTCTCGCTCTCCGCGTGCCGCTGCCACGGTTCGATGAACCGCTTGCGGTACCACCCGTGCCCAACACCGCCGGGGTTCGTGGTCGAATAGATGCGCGGGCGCCAATTCGGCTTCGACGTGCGGCAGCACGTCGTGATATCCTGATACTTCCGCGCGGTGAGCGTCGTGGCCTCCTCAATCCCAATTACGTCGTATTCCAGCCCCAGGTAGGCATCAATGTCCTTCTCGTTCTGGAAATGGCCCGCGATGATCCGGGAACCGTTGTCGAAGGTCAGGATCCCCCGGAAGGCCGAAAACTGATGCCCCAGGTTCGCAAACAGCTTCCGCCGCAGGTCCTCGAAGTGCTCCAGGTTGGCTTTGCCAACCTTTCGCAGCAGCAGGCACTTCAACCCCGGCACGCGCTGTGCGTCATCGGCACCCATCTGCGCCAAAAGCCAATGGCTTTTGCCGCCGCCTCGGGCCCCGCCGTAGCCGACGGCCGTCGGCCCGTCGGCCCGGTCGCACAGCCGCGCCGCCGCCGAGGCGGCGAGCTGGCGGCTCTGCAGGACAACATCCGCCGCTTGGAACCGGTCCATTTGGTCCTTCGGGCACCCAGCCCGCCGCCCGACAAGGAAATAGCGCTCCCAGGGCGTCACGTGCCGACCTCCCCTGTTTGCGACCCCGGATTCCCTGTTTGCGCACCCAATTCCCCTGTTTGCGACACCGGAATGCCTGTTTGCGCCGCCAAAACCCTGTTTTGCGCCGGAGGCTGCCCTCTAACGACCTCGACGTCCACCACTTCCCCAGGAAGTGGTTCGCCATAGATCTTCTCGAGCGCGACCGTCACCTCCACCCGCACCGCCGGCAGCTCGTCGCCCTTGCGCCGATCGCCGTCGGTGCCGAGCCCCGTCGCCAGCCGCCCCAGCTTGCTGGCGATCTCCAGCATCCGGGCGATGTCCGCCAGGTTGGCATACACCTTCTCGCGCGCCATGTAGGCATCCAGCCCCCGCTTGGCGGCGGCGATGGCCCGCTCGTGCATCGCCCACTCCGTTTCACGGAGTTGGTGCTCGCGGGCCGCCCACTCCGCGGCCTTGCTTCGCGCCGCGGCCTCGATCGCTCCGCGCTCGACCACCGCCAGGTGCGCCGCGTGCGCCGCCACCCGGCTCCGCCAGTCAAATTTCGCGGCCCAGCGCTCAACCAAACCCTCACTCTTTCCCAACTGCTTCCCCACCTCGCGGGTGGACCGCTCGGCCCCCAGGCTCAGATACAAACTGAACGCGGCGAACGCCTTATCGCTCTCACGCGGTTGTTGCTCAAAAGCCAGCGCCATTTTCAACCTCCTCTTGCCGAGCCCGTAGCTCGGCGATGATTTCCTTCACCCGCAACCGCTGGTCATGCGGCGGCTTCCACCAGTGATACCGCTCCGGCGAGTCGAATGGGATCCTCAGCGTCCCGTCAGCGGTGAAGAACGGCAGCCTGGCCCCCCCTTCAGCGGCTTTCGGCGGCTCCACAGCCGCCCCCCCTTCTCGGACGCCTCGGACGCCCTCCCGAAACTCTTCTTGCGTGCTCGCATTAGTACACTCCTCTACAGGAACCTCTTCAAGATACACGTGAGAGTTTTCAACAGGCGTCCGAGGCGTCCGAGATTCTCCCAAAGGAAGCTCCAGCACCAACGCAGAACCGTCGCTGGACTTCAAAACACCCGTCCGAGGCGTCCGGGGCTCATCCTGCACGCTGCATTCCTGGTTCTGGACTTCGCGGACCCCGTCCGAGGCGTCCGAGCCGCCTATAGTACTATAGGTGCCCGCTGGACTTCCAAACACCCGTCCGAGGCGTCCGAGAATCCCGGACTGGACCGTCGGCGCAACCGTGACGCCCGCAACCCTGACCCTGATCGCCCGAGGCCCCCGCTCTCCGGCCAGGGCATAGATCCGCTTCCGGTGCTCGCGGTCGCCCGGGAACACACAGCAGCCGAACTTGCCATCGGCCGCAATCCGGAGGTGCTCGCCCTTCTTGTCCTGCCCCTTTTCGGCGCAGGCCGGGCACCGTGCCCGCTTCACCCCGTCGGCCAGGTCCACCACCTTCTCGAGCTTTTTCACGTCCAGGCTCATATGGTGGCCGACTGCAAAGTCTCCCCCTCCGTCAGGAATTTCACCCCGCTAAACCCGCGCTGGTTCTTGTCCTCGCGCTTCACGTCATGCCGCTTGGTCACGCCGAACAGCTCCAGCATCAGCCCTTCCAGCTTGTTATGGACCTCGGTAATCGGCAACGGCTGCCACTTGCGCTCCGGGCAATACGCGCCGTAGCCCTCGACCAGCTCGGTCACGGTCAAATCGCCGTAGCTGTCGGCGATAACCCGGTCCTGGAGGAAGTGTCGCAGGCTGTCGCTCTCGGCGAGCAAGGAATCCACAATCCCGCGCTGGCGCGCCGTCAGCTTCAAATCGCCGCCATCGTCCGGGATCTCGCTCAGCACCATTTGCGCGCCCAGGAGCGCCCAATTCAAAATGCCGCTGCCCTCGGTCCGCACGAGGTAAGCCCCAAAATCGTTGATCTTCTTCGCCGGCGGCGGCGCTTCATACCGCACGATGTTCAACCGCCGCGCCCACGCCCCAACATCCCCCTGCAAGCGCACCCGTAAGCGCGCGTTGGACGTGATCATCACGTTGAACGTGCCTTGCAGTTGGAAACTGCCAGTCCCGCCCTTCTGCTCGGCGTCGAACCAATCGCCGCCGACCAACCCCTTCAGCACGGCGGCGCCCTTGGTGCTCAGGAAATCCGCTTCCACGTCCACGCCCACCAACAGGGTCCGCTTGAGATAGCGGAACAGCTCAAACCGCTCGGCGAGGTGCTTCGTGCGAAGCTGCGTCACATTGGCCATGCCAACCACCCCCTGCATGACGTTGGCAAACTGCGTTTTGCCCCGCCCGGCCTCGCCGTCCAGGATCAGCAATCGCTGGGCGCGGTTGTAGCCGAGCAGAAACATGCCGGCGAACTTCTGCAACAGCTCGACGTCTTCGGGATCCACCGCGGGCAGGACCAGCTCGTTGAGGAACCGCTCACACTTCGCGTTCTCGTCGAAAGCGATCGGCGACCGGTGCCGCGACCGGTATTCCGGCGAGAACGGCCGCAACTCCGCGTCCGCTCCGTTGAAGACAATCACCCCGTTGGCTAGGTGGATCACCTTGCGCCGCTCGGCGAACGGCTTCTCCTGTTCCACAATCCCGCGCAAATGCGAGATGACGCTGTTCAGCGTCTTCGCTGTGCGCCGCTTCTGCAGGTCGAACACGTTCGCCTGGCGCGATGCCTCCAGCATCCGCCCTGAGATCTTCGTCCGAATCCCATCATCCGACTCGACCGCGTAAAGCCCGGTGTCGCCCGCGTAGGCGTAAAACGCCTTCTCATCCTTCTCGAACAGGATTTCATTCTCCGACGCGTGCAATCCCGCCCAATAGGCCTCGTTGATACCCGTCAGCGCGCCCTTGTCATTGGTGTAGAAAGGTTCTCCGTAAAGCAGCCGCAGCTTTCCGTCGCCCCCATTCAGCCACGGCAATTCCCATTCCGCCGGCCACACGATTTCTGAGAACGGCAAGGTCACGGGCGCGGCATCAACCACCAGGCTGTACTCCATCCCCTTCGGATGCAGGCCGTAGATGGTCGAAAGCCGCCTGTCCGCCCGCCATTCAAAGCGCTTGTGTTCCGGGTTGCAGCTCTCGGGGTAGTCCCCCTCGATCCGCAGCCAGACCATGCCGCCGCGGCTCCCGCGCGACTGCATTGTGCCCGCCAGCTTCGGATTGGCCGCCAGGAACGCGGCCAAATCCTCATCCGCGTCAAAATCAATCGCGCAGAGCCCGCCCGATGCCTTGCCCAGGTAAACAGCGATGTTGGTCGGTTCGACCTCAAACAGCGCCTGGTAAGCCGGCGTCTTCGTTCCCTCGAACGGCCGCTCAACGTAGGTCACCAGCGGCTTCTTCGTGCCCCACTCGCACGGGACGAAGAAGACGTCTTCACCCAGCCGCGCAGTAAACCGCTCCAAAGCAGACCCCTCAGACTCCCCGTTAACGCGCTGGGGGGTGCTCTCCAAGCCATTTTCGATTTCCATCAAAGCTTCAGTCATGAAGACCTCTCATCTCAGTTGCCTGCCCTGCTCATCCCGCCGGCCATCCAGATGGATGACCCCTGCCAAGAGCGCGCGCCGGCACAGGCTGACCGTGTCGCGCACCCCAAAGACGCTAAACAGCATCGCCCGGTGGTATTCCACCGTCTTGGCGCTGATGCCCAGGTCAGCCGCAATTTCCTTCGTTCCCTTCCCGGCCCAAATGCCAGCCAGCACCTCTTCGCGCCGGCCATGGCACGAAAGCTTCCTCGCCAACCCCGGATACAGCTTCGCTGTCACCGCCGACCCGCGCCAAAACATGGGCCGGCCGCGTCTGACGGGAATGGTTCGTCTCGGGCGCATGCGCGTTAGCGACCGTCCTAGTGCTCATTTCAGGCCGCGGCCTGCGCCGCCAGCCTGTCACCCTGTCCTCTGCCAACCGGGCACTTCCGGCTTGCCGTAGGGCAATTGGCGCGGCCCAACCCCTCATTAGTCGCCGCTACGTCGGACATGTATCGTTTCATCAGTCGCATTCCCCACGTCAGGGACCGCCGGAATTCAAAGGTCTTCAGGTAGCCGCCGGCTACGCCGCGCGCGACCAATCGGCTGTCGCCGCGCTGGGCCATCCGCCGCGCGTGCTTCGGATTGCGGGTCTGCACCCAAACAACGCCGCGCGTCGGCTGCCAGGCACATAGTTCCTGGCCGCCAATGGCCTCGTTCAGTCCCGTCCGGCCCTCAATGAGTGTCTTCATGCGTGTTTAGTGAAAATTCGTGAAATTCGTGTCTCGTGTCTAAGCCGCCATCGCCCTGTAGAACTCGATTGCCTCGGGCGCCACGTGGACCCCCTTGAACCACTCCTTGAAATTCAGCCCCGCCAGCGACCGCACTCGCGACACGGCAACATAGGCCTGGCCCGGTTCCCGGGCGGCGCGGATGTCCAGGAACGCCGAATCCAGCGTCAACCCTTGCGCCTTATGAATTGTCATCGCCCATGCCAGCCGTAGCGGGAACTGGCTGAAGGCCGCCGAGCTGTCGTCCTGCGCATCAAAACGCCAGGCGAACCGCTCGACCCTCAGCACCCCGCCGCCAGTGCGCACCACCACCCTGCCGGGCTCGACGGCCTCGACCGTGCCAATCTGCCCGTTGACGAACAACGGCTCGCGCCGGTCCGGCTCGTTCTTGTTCACGGTGAACATAACGAGCGCTCCGGGCTTCACCCGCAACGTCTCCGGGGTTAGCAGATTCTTGACGAGGAACTCGCGTTGGTGCTCCGGACCGCTCTGCTCGGCTTCCAACACGCTTTCCTCGCCCGGCAGCTCGGAAAGCTGGAATGCGTTCCACCTGTCCACCTGGGCGTTGTGAGTAAACAGGCGCGGCATGGTGGCCGGCGGATTGCGCCGCACCCGCGATTGCAGCAGACGGGCACACTCGCCCCACACGCGGCCAACCCGGAAGCTGGCCAGCGCCTGGACGAACGACGCCTCATCCTGCCGCCGGACCGTGTCTAACACCACGGTCTTGAACTCGGCCGCCGCCCAGGCCGGCGTCCGAAATGCCCAGTCATAAGGCTCGCTCTCGCTGGTCCGGACAGGCGGCAGTTGCAGGAAGTCACCGGTGGCGATCACCTGGCACCCGCCAAAAGGTTCATCGCGGCCCCGCAGTCGCCGGAACAGAAATTCGACAAAGTCAAAATGTCGGCCCTGGAGCATGGATACTTCGTCAATGACCAGGACTTCGCAGCGCCGCACCCGGTTAAACCCCGCCAGAATCGACCGCCGCGGGTCGCGCTGTAGCAGGGCGAAGTACTCTTCATTCGACTGCCCCGCCTGCGGCCCCAGCATCATCCCGCAAAACCGGTGAATCGTCATGCCGCCCACGTTCAAGGCCGCCACGCCGGTCGGCGCGGTAACGTCAACGCGCTGGATGTTCGTGCTGTGCAGGCACTCTTCGATAAAGCGCCGCAACAGCGTGCTCTTGCCCGTGCCGGCCATGCCGGTCAGAAAACAGTTCCGACCGGCCAGGGCCGCCGCCACAAACCGTCTCCCTTCATCAATCGGCGCTTCCATCTTCGCCAGTTGCTCAGGAGTCCAGCGCGGACGAACGGCTCTCCCCTCGTCGGGGAGAGCCCCAATGGTGGCCCCCTGCATTGTGGTTTCATTCAGGTCCATCTGATGCATTCGCTCTTCGTTTCCTTAGTTGCCTTCTGTGAAGACCCTTCACCGATCCTCGACCAGGCCGCACACCGTGCATCGCCGCGACCATTTCGCCATCACCCAGGTATGGTCTCGGCAGATCCGTTTCGACACGTGGCGCTTTGCGCCTTGCAGGTCACCAAGCGCCATCGCCCCGAAATCCCCGCGCACGACGAACCGCTTCGACGTGTAAGCCTTGCTCGTAGCCAATTGTTCCCGCTCGTTCATAGCTTCAACTCCACAACTCAGCCGGCGTCAGCCGGCTGTAACTGCCGCCCCAACGGGGCAAGACGAAATCAGCCCAGGGCAAGTGAGGAACGAGCGCCGCCCTGGGTAGCAGCGCATAAATTGAAATTCTCCCCTCGCCCCATCCGATGGGGAGAGGGGCGGGGGTGAGGGGCAATCCGTGTCCGTTCGTGTTCATCGGTGGTTTCCTTTCAATACGCCAGCTCCTCTGCGACCATCGGCGTCACACCCAGCACGCCGGCAACCCGCGCCGTCAGCTCCACATCGTTCCGCAGATACGCGACGGCCTTGTCGCGATCCGAGCGCCACAGCTCGGCGAACTGCTTCCCGTCACCGTTCTTCGCACCCAGCCCGAGATGTTTGGAAATACTGTCCAGCGAACCACGCGATTGGCGGTCGCCGAGCTGCCAGTTGTCGCGCAGGTCAACCATCTCGTCGGCCCAGTATCGCCCGCGTCGGATGCCGAACGGCATCTCGACCCGATGCTTCCACGACCGCCGGAAAAGGAACGGCAGATCAAACTGGTAGATGTTGAAGCCCACCATCTGGTGAACGCGGCCCATCTCGCCGCGGCAGGCCTGCCAGAACTCGCGCAGCGTCTGCGCCTCGTCATCGTGGCCGATGACATCGAATCTGCCGCCGGCCAGGTAAAGCATCCCAATCGCGACCACCCGACCCGTCAAAGGGTCCAGTGCCGCGCGCTCGACAAAATCGCGGCGGTGATTCATCTCCGCTTCCGCCAGCTTGGCGGCGATTTTGTCCGGGTCCTTCAGATTGCCCGTCTTCACCTCAGCCGGGTCGAAGGGCGGCATCATCGCTGCGATCTCTGCCTCCGGCAGAGCGCACGTTTCAATGTCGAAAAAAATCGTTTGCATAGTTGTTTAGTCGTCCAGCACTTCATCACCGTCGGGCGTGATGCCCATGCACCTCAGCTCATTGGCCAGCACATCCGGCCGGCACGAGAGCATCGCCATCTCAGTTACCAGGTCTCGACCCCACTCGCGGTCCTCGCGAATGGCGCCGCCGTTGCGATACTCATCATCTAACGACCGACTCACCCGCTGGGCCCTACCTCTCCCCGGGTTGGCCTGTGCGGCTCGCACCGGGGAGAGAGTAGGGAGAGGGGCCAATTTCATTCGCGTGGCTCGCATTGGGAGGCCGAACTTCGGTATCGCGGTTCAATACGGAACGTTGTCCGCGAGTTCATCCCGCTCTGCGGCCCACCAATCCAGCGCCGCAATCAGCCGCTTGTCATCCGCCAACGGCTTCGGATTCGCCTTCGCTGTCGGCAACCATTTCTCGATCAGCGCCTGCACCTGCTCCGGGGCCAGGTCGCGAACCTCCAGCCCTTTGCACCGGCCCACGTGGATCTTGGTCGCGCCCAGGTCGCCACTATCGCCCGCTGCCTGCTCAGCCCGCCGATACGTTCCCTGCGCGGCTCCGGCGCCCGTCGCAGCACCAGCGCCGTTCGCCTGGCGGTCCTTGACCCGCACATACTTCCCCGACGGCTGCAACGGCGCCCCCGACTTGTCCGGCGTGCAGGCCGCGATGTTGGCGTAGGTGTCACTGTCCTTGTGCTCCTGGACCACCACGAGCTGGGCCGCCTTGCCGATCAGACATTCCGTGTCGAAGTCATCCAGCTCCGCCTTGGTCAAGTCGCGTCCGAACCAGCCCCGCACAAATTTCCGCAGGTTTGCTTTCTCATTCAGGGTGGGCGTGAAGCTCTTCGACCAGACGCAGTATCGGCTGCCGTCGTCCTTCAACAGGTCCACCTCGAACACGAGCTTGAACACATCGCGTTCGCCAAACTGACTCTGCTGCTTGCGCAGCGGCGTCGCGTCCACACACACACCCTTGCCCGTGAACTCCGGGCAGGGCTCGAAGTTCCCATTGTTATTCTTGATCTTCATTCGTTTGTTCTCTTTCTGTCGTTTGTTGTTTTCTGTCGCTGGGAACGCACGCCAATGCGCCCCCAAATTCAATCCCTCCGCTGGGTCCAGTGCTCAGGGCTACCCGTTTTGCCATTGGCCATTTGCGATTGGCCATTCGTCCCATCGGTCCCATTCCGGCCTTCGTTGCCTCCGTTGCCTCCTGTGAAATCCCCGCGCAGGAATTTGAAAAATGTTTCGGCATCCATCGTCACCAGCCACGGGCAGAACCTCCTGCGATGCGCGACCACCGGCACCTTGCCGACGCCGTCGCGTCGCGCCTGTTCCATCGCATCCTCGATATTGAGCCGCTCGACCGCTTTGACTTCGAAATGCAACCAGGCCAGCTCCTCGCAGATAACGTCAGGGGATTCTGGCGAGCCGGAAAACTGTTGGCCGCGGCGTGCCATGTAGCCGTGCGCACGAAGTGCGTCGCGCCACTGCCGCTCACCGCGCTTGCCTTTTTCCCTGGAGTTCATCGGCCAGTGTTCGGGTCCATCAACCCTCAACTCTCAACCTCTGCAGACCCGGCACGTCCTGGCCAGCGCGGCTTCGATCTCGCTCCACTTGAACGCCACCGAGCGCCCGATCTTGTAGTAGGGAAGGATGCCTCTCGACATCCAGTTATCTATGCAGCGAACCGTCTTCTTCAGACGGCGCGCCACCTCGCTCTTGTTGATGAACTCCTCGACCGGCACGCTCTGCGTTCCGGTCGCCACCACTTGATTCGCTTGCATCGTCATCATTGTTCAACCCATCTGTTCACTTCACGCCGCGCTGCTCAGCCCGCCTGACCATTCGCGCGCGCACCTGTTATAAAGCCTTTTTTTCGCAACCAATCGGGGTGCCAAAAGCACCACCTGCACGCATGCGAAGGCATGCGAAAGCAACCACCCGTGACCACAGTTCTTGCGCACAAAAATATTTCAGAAAACTGTTGACGGTTTTCGACCGCCATCCGGCGCCGAAAATCGCGACCTCAACCAGACCCTTATTCCACGGGCCTGAAACCCACTTTTCACTTTTCGTCATTTCCTTCACGCTTTCTGCTTTCACCACCAACGCACTTGCCTGCACACGGGTTCATTCCCAGCCCGCGCACCATAGCTGCCCTCTCAGCAGCCGCGCTACTAACCAGATCCTCAGCGCCCCCGGAGTGCCCCTTAGCACCCCTAGGCGTCCCCCAGGTGCCCCCTCCGCCGCCCACCGCCCGCTCGCGCGCGCCTCGACCATACCCACCACGTTGGCCACGCCGCCCAGGCCGCCGCCGGCGCCACCGTCAGGAACCGTCACCAGCCGTCACGGGCCGTCAGGAGCCGCCACTTTTCCCGAAAAAAACGCTTGCCTGCATGCCGGCCCACCTGGCGTTCATCTGCGTGCCTGCGAGCATACACGCAATGCGTATGCGGGCAACGTTGACACGTAGGTTTATTGCGTATATGGTATGCCCGTTATGAAACCATCACCTCTGAAGCACACGCTGGCGATCCTCCGGCACACCATCGGCCCCGACATGACGCAAAAGGAAATGGCGCGCCTGGTCAAACGCTCCCCCGTCACCATCCAGAAGATTGAGCTCTGCAAACTCCCGCTGGCGGAATCCCTCGGCGGCGAAATTGCCATGCGTACCGGGGTTAACTTCGAGTGGCTGATGAAGAACGACATCAGTGCCCCCATTCTCGACGCGCGCCACAAGCCCTACACCCGGGAGACCTTCGAGCGCTGCCAGTCCATCAATCCCAAGGACCCAAACCTCCTGTTCCTGTCGTACTTCGACGTCCCGGCGATCATAGCGGCCTGTGTGATGAATATCACCAGAGGTGCCCTATCGGCCTTGGCCGCCAACGAGGTCGGTGCAGTGGACCTCTTTGGCTACCGGATCACCAAAGCCATCGGCGAGGTTGTTGAACCCATGGACGGATTCGAGGATCTGCTGGAAAAGTGGGGCCATCGCCTCAATGAGGCGGTGAGTTCCAATGACGCAGGCAACAACTGCTACCAATTGGTTGCGCAGATCCTGAGCGACTGCTCACATGCCACCAACAAGATCATTGAATCAAAATCCGGCCGCTCACTCCCCAAGCGCAAACCACAACTGCTGGACGGAATGCCGGCCCAAGATGCGCGCAAGCCACGCCGCGGACGCTGAATCAAACCACGCGGCACAGCGAACGCTGGCCGTTACAGCCGCTCTCATTAACACGCTTCAGCGCGGTGTGAAGCGGCCCCCTGCGCTGAGCCGTTTCAACGGTTCCCATACCAGCCGCGTCTCGCTCGCTTCAGTTCTCAGCGTGCCCAGCCTCGCCTCGCTCAAAGGTCACCACCCTGTAAACCTTGCCGTCATTCCCCTTCCACTCGGCCGGCCCCACCCAGGCATGCCGCACCGCCACGAGCTGCCCTCGCTTCTGCGTAAACACGGCACTCCGCAGCCGCCGGAAATGCGCCCTGCGCCAATGGGCCGCCCGCACGATCTGCTCTTCGCTCGGGCCAGTCGCCTGGCGTTGGCACGCCCGCGCATCCCCCCGCCGCAAAATGCAGTAATGCGTCCGTGCCAGCCGCCACTCCACGCTCTTGCCCGGCTTCTCCGCCGGTTCCACCTTCACCACTACGTTCCCCGGGTACTCCATATCGAAAAGGAAACCCTGCAAGTTACGGAGCGGCTCCATGAACATCCCCTCGAAACCTTTCGGGTCCTTCTCCTTCATCGCCAGGACCTTCCCTTCCGGCACCGGCTTCCAATCGACCATCGCAGTCAAACGGCCCTTGATACGTGTCGGCGCCGCGCCTTCCCCCTGCACGCTTCCCTCCTCCAGCACCCAGCGGTATTCGTGCTCGAACAGCGATTCGCTCTTCGGTTCATCCTCAACCCCCAAATCCCCCGGCCGTGTGTAACTCAGGCACGTCAGCGACATCGTCCCGGTGTGGAACCACAAATCAAAGCCCGCCCAGGTCGCTACGCGAAACAAAGGAAACGGTAGCAACTTCGGGCACTGCGTCCCCGGCTCCAGAACGCTGGTATTGAGAAATTCCAGCTCCTCCTTGCTGTAAATTCGTCCTTCGGGAGGCATATCCCACACGAACACCGGCGCCTGCAGCGCCAGCCCCAGCGCCTTGGCCGACAACAACCGCACCCCCGCTATCCGCTTCAAAACTTCTCGCTGATTAATGATGTTCATGCCTCCCAAAGTATCAGCCCCCTAGGACAAAGGCTGTCCAACCCAGAAAATTAATCTGGTGACGACCCCCGCCCCCACCAGCGCCCGACGCGAGGACCGCCGCCTGGCAACCCGCCTCGGTTGAAGACGTAGCCACCCTCCGGGCTACGGACACCCTCAAATCTCAGCGGAAGAAAAGCAGGAATCTGGAAGGCTTCAGCCCTTCTGGAAGAACACAATGTACTCCGTCCGCATCGTGTTAGACATCCCATGGATCTGCCGGTGCAGCTTCCGCACGCGCTGCAGCCCATGCCCGCGCGCCCAATCTGAAATCAGCTCGTCAATGCCCGTCACCTCCTCGGCTGGCGTGCCGAGAATCTTACCCAACTGGTTGTTGTTTGTGCCGACCACAACCGTGCAGAAACGTCCCGGCCTGAGCACCCTGGCACACTCGGCCATCACTTGCTCCATGTCCTCACGGTACAGTTCAAACTTCTCCCGCAATGATCCGCCGCGAAGCCCGACCATCCCCTTACGCAGCTCCTCCAAATCCACGCCCAAGTAGTTTAGATGGAAGGAGTCATTCTCCAGGTAGTCGATTGCAAAGCTATACGGTGGAGAGAACAGAACGCCCTCCACGGACTCATTCTCGAGTGGCAGCTTCCTCGCGTCACCCCGAACTGCCGTGGCCTCGGCCATCTCTGACTCGAACCCGCCGAGCACGTTCTGGATCTTCCTGGCTACGAAGTAGTACCGCTCCAAGATCGCGTGGAACTGATCGTAGGGGGCCTTTCTCTCACTGCGCTCGCTATAGCCAGCGCTGTCCAAGTATGCGAGCAGGAGGAAGTCATACACCTTCGCGGCTTCACAGCCCTTCGGTAGCGCGCCGAACTTGGCGTCATACGCGAACGGCCCAGATCCGTCCTTTAAGCCCTCATCCCAAGGCTCTGCGGGCGCATAGTACCGAACCTTGCTCCCCGCACTCGGCTGGCCAGCGCGCTTCTTGAAGTGCTCGAATACAGCCTTGCTGTCCCGGCAGGCCGCCTGCAAGGGTTCAAGGGCCACCGTCAATCCATCCAGTTTGGCCTGGACCATGAACCGGCAGAACGGGCTTGCATCCAGCCCAACGGACTTAATGCCCATAAGCTTCGCCTCAATGAGCACTGTTCCTGAGCCCATCATCGGGTCCACTACGGTTTCGCCAGGCCGAAGCCCCATCGCATTCAGCACGCCCTTAATCATCTGCGGGTGGAACTTCCCACGGTAAGGAAACAGCCCATGCGTTGCATAGCCAGTCCGGAACTGGTTCCTCTCGAAAAACGAGCGCAGTTGCGAGGAGGAGTGCTTCGGCAGCCTTAGAGGCTCACCGCTGCAAATAAGAAAGTGCCGCGTCCACTCGTCTCCGACTCGCCCAAAATAGCCGGCATTCCTGACAAGCTCCTCGTTAGTCATCAACCCGGCCTCTGCGGACGCTAGCTCCATCTCGTACAATTCATTCATGTGCGGGATAAGCTGAAGATGGGCAGGAAATAGCTTGTGCGTGAATCCCGCCTGAAGCACCTCGGCTATGAGCCGGGGCCGCCTGTCGCTTCCCAGCCGTGACGCCGCCGGTTTGCGTGGCGCTGCCTGTAAACCTGGTTCAGCCTGCTGCATGCCAAAGAGTCCCGCGCTTCAGCTCCACTTGTCAACCTCGCCCTTTCACACTCCTTTGCTGTTGCGCGCTCCAGCGAACCAACTAACCTTGTATCGTGCCGTTGCAGCCAGTATTCCAGACCGACTTGGGCCAGCTCTACGAGGGCGATTGCCTAACGGTAATGCCATCGCTGCCGGCTGGCTCGGTAGATCTCCTTTTCGCAGACCCGCCGTTCAACCTCGGAAAATCCTACTCCTCGAAAATCAACGACGCTCTGGAGGATCAGGAGTACCTCGACTGGAGCAAGCGCTGGATCAACGAGGCCATACGGCTCCTCAAACCCGGCGGCTCGTTTTTCGTATACAACCTGCCCAAATGGAACCTCCGGCTCGGGGACTTCCTGGCCAGCCGCCTCACATTCCGGCACTGGGTCGCCATCAACATGACGTATCGGCTGCCCATCCAAGGCCGGTTGTACCCGTCGCACTACTCGCTCCTTTACTTTGTCAAAGGCCCCAAGCCCTCGATCTTCCACCCAGACCGCCTGCCAATTGAAACCTGCCGCCATTGTGGCGGCGAAAAACACGACTACGGCGGCTACAAGAACAAGATGAACCCGCGCGGCGTCAATCTCGCTGACGTGTGGGACGACATCCCTCCCGTTCGCCACCAAAAGTATAAGCGTCGCAAGGCGAACGAACTCTCCTTGAAACTGCTCGACCGCGTCCTTGCGATGGCCAGCGATCCCGGCTCTTTCGTTTTCGACCCATTTGGTGGTTCCGGCACGACATTCGTCGCAGCACAGCTTTTGGGCCGTCGTTGGATCGGCGTTGAACTTCACTGCGCCGACGCCATAGCACGCCTGCGCGACACCGCTGGAGACCTGGAATATCTTGAGAAGTTGGCCCTTGAGAAGAACGTCCTATTCAAAAGCGCGGCACTTCAACTGCGCCACAAAAACGGCCACCGCTCCGACCGCTACCAGGTTCAGGCGAATGGGAACGAGCAAACCCGTCAGAAGACACTCGTTTTACAGTAGCTTGCTCGCGCCCTCGGCGCTACGTCCGTCGGTGCCCTGCGAAATGAACGGTACCCCCGCGTCATCCGTAAGCTCGTCGTGCTCCACCACCGTCACCGCCAATAGGCCTCGCTTAACACTATTGCCTACGTGGTGCCATAGGGCCAGGTATGGCGACAACTCCTCCCAGTTGCCGATGCGGTCTGTGAGGTGGGGGTAAAGCTGGCGGCTCGGCAGGATCACCACCCCGATGTCGATGAGGCCAGCCAGCATCACCAAGCACAGTTTATTCATCGATCGGTGGCTCGAGGATATGTTGCCGGTCTCCCACTCGACTACGCAGCGCAATCCATCTGCCGACTGAGAGTAGAAATCAAAGTCGCCGAGCCCTTCACGAAACACCTCGCACCAATGGGCGTCATCGAAACCGTAGTCTCGCATTGACGGGAATTCCTTGAGCGTGGTCTTGGCAGTGGGTTCTGCCTCGGCCAGCACTGAGCGTCCGAGCCCTACTGGCATTTCGGCGCGCCACCCCGCCTCTGTCAAGTTGGCCAGGAACTGCCGCTTTATCGGGACCACGCCGTTTCTCATCCACTGCTTGCTTGGCCGTCCCTGCGCATCTGATTTCGGTATCCTGCGCCGTATCACAAAACGGTCGCTTCCCGGCGGGTGGACAATCTTCTGAACCGCACCAGTAATCGCCTCGTGCATGCGCGCCCACGGCTCGCTGGCCATCAGCCCGCCCCGGTCAAAGACCACGACTGTCCGGACAAACTTCATCGCGGCCTCCGGGGAAGGTCTTTCGTCAGCGCCGCGACATCGCACTTGAGCGCCACCGCAATCTTGCACAGCACATTGAACGTGATGTTGCGCTCCCCGCGTTCCACCCCGCCGATGTAGCTGCGGTCAATTTCGCTCTCGTAAGCCAGCTCCTCCTGACTGAATCCCAAAGCGATGCGCGCCGCCCGAATCCGGCGGCCAAGCTCTTGCAGTTCGGCTGAGCGCTTGCGCATCAGCGGAACATAGTCTCCAGAGGACGATTATCAGTCCACGGACTAGAATACCCATCTTCCTCCTGAGGCGATGCACGTAGCCAGCGATCGGACACCCCCAGCCGCGCTTACAGTGCTTATGCCCCTCCCCGCCGGCGGGCCCCAGCCGCGTCCCTCTAGCCCTCAGGCCGGGCAGGCCCACCGCGCACGGCGCCTTCTCTGGAGTAACCTACCTAGCCAGCTTCTCCCAGACCTCGGGCTGCGCTCCTCCATCTAGCGGCTCTTGGGTTCCCGCCAACACCCGCTCGCAGAAATCAACTAACTTGCCGTAAGTGAGTTGAATGCCGGCCCTCTTCGCCGGCGCGAAGCACTCGCCCAATGACTGCTCTGTATCCGCCTGGCTCACCGCCTTTTTGCCCAGCGTCACATACAGACACCCCTGCCGCTTTGATCTTATGAACCGCTCAACCTTCTCCCCATCGTCGGCAAAGTCCACCTCCCACCGGTTGCCCGGCGTCCTGTTGCAATACACCAGCGGGCTCTCCTTCTCGCCATGCAAACTCAAGTCCACCAGGCCATGCCCCTTGACCGTGAACCAGAAATGCTTGGCGATCTGGTTCAGTAGGGCTTTCCGCGGGTTTCCATCTGGACTGCTTTCGATGACGAACGCCATGCCGCGCCGCGTCACCGTCTGGAATCCCCGGCGCGCCAGCAATCCGGAAACCACAACCATATGCGCCACGCATTGGATGTTCACCCTTGCTGTCTCGAACTGCCCGCCCGTGACCGACAGCGCTTTCATGTCCTCGGGCACCTCCGGCGCATCCTTCGTCCAAAGCAGAGAGTTGAGCGCACGCTTAAGCGCCTGCATCTCCCCTTCCGTTGGCAACCCTGCAGCGTTCATTGGCCCTACGCCGCCCCCTTGCCCTTCGCTCGCTTGCCCCGAGCCGGCGGCACAATCGCAAACCACGCCTTGGCGTCCTGCGGCGTCACCAGCTCCCGGTAGTTGCTGAAGATCACTGCCGGGCTGTTCCCCGCCTCCAGCGCGACCTGGGCGACGTTCTTCACCACCGCCACTCGGTACGAGATGAACGAATGCCGCAGCCCGTTGTGCTGCCATTTGAACTCGCCCTCGACGTCCTTCTTGCTCCGGCGCTCGTTGACCGCAACCGTCAGATCCAGGAACTGCTCCGTCAGGTTGGCGAACGGGCAAACCGGCCCGCTCTCCTTGCGATACTTCTTCAGCCACTTCTTCAGGTTCGGCATGATCGGGATTGTCCGCCGGCTGGCCGTCTTCGCTTTCGCCGCCCGGATCTCGATGATCCCCGCCTTCATCCGGATGTCCTGCCAGTCCAGCCGCTGAATCTCGGCGTGACGCACACCGGCGAACGCCCCGAGCACCAGCGCCGGCACCATTTCCCGCCTCGCCACCGCCAGCACCTCCCGGAACTCATCCGGCCGGAAGATGCCGATCTCGCCCTCCAGGTTCTTCGCCAGCGCAACCGCGTCTAGCTCGTCATGGTCCTTCGGCACATACCGCTTAGCCTTGGCGAAGCTGTAAAGCACCTGAAACGAGCCGCGCAGGTTGTTGCGCGTCCTGGGCGACACGTCCAGCGACCGCAACCAGTCATTGATCGTCACTCCGGAAATGTCCCCGAGGTAATTCTTGAACTTCGCCGCGAAGCGGTTCAGGTCGTATTCCAACTGCTTCAAATACCGCGCGCTGAGCCGGTCCTGCCGCTTCGACTCCAGGCATTCCTTCACTACCTCGGCCACCCGCTTCGGCTGCGTGCCAATGGGGTGCCGCTTCAGGTAAAACTCAACCGCCGCGCTCAGGGAGGCCCGGCCCGCCAGCTTCTGCACCGCATCCGCATATTCCGCCGCCGCCGTCTCCAAGGCCACGCCGACCGGGTCCAGCAACTGCCGGGCCCGGGCGTAGGCCGCCCAGTCTGCGCTGCTCAGTTGCGGCACGCCCATGTCGCCGAGAGCCATCTGCCCGCCGAGCTTCTTCGCCTCCTCGATGGCCTTTTCCCATGTGGGAAACACCAGACGCTTCCGCTTCCGATCAATCCAGTAGGAAATCGTGTAAAGCTCCCGGTCGCCGTTCGGCGTGCAATAGACCTTGAGATGCGCCGACCCGACCTCGACCAGCCAGTTAGGCCCGGCGCCGTCCACGCCAGGCCGCTCCGTCACCTTGGCCTTGAACTGCTTCGGCTTAACCACGCACCCGTTGGCGACCGCAGTGGCCACCGCGCCCGAGCTCCCGCTGACAGGAACTGTCAGCACGTCATTCGGCCCCGGCGCCGGTGCCGAAACAGCCTCAGTCGGGCCAGTGCGCGAAGCCTCCGCCGCCGCGGTTTCCGCGCTGCAATTGTTGTTGGTGGTAGATTCGGCGCCTTCCGCGCCCCCGATTTGGCTGCTGACAGCAAGTGTCAAACTCATGCCGCCGATTGTGTCAGCAAAGTGTCAGCGGATCAAGAATAATCTCACTTTCCTAAGAAAACAGTGGTCGGAGCGACAGGATTTGAACCTGCGACGTCTTGGTCCCAAACCAAGTGCTCTAGCCAGGCTGAGCTACGCTCCGATACGATGTCCCCCGAGCCAGTCTGCGGCATACCACGAATCCCAGCCTGCAAACTGTTGTTGATGCTGCGAACGGCCGCAGCGGCCAACCGCGCCAGTTTCCCGCTGCCCGGAAAACGCAGTTAGCAACCCTAAACCACTCCCAGCTATCACAAGTTCATTCTGCCCGGTTCAGGTAAAAGGGCAAGCTCATTCACCGGCGTTGTCCCGCGGCCTTCAACACCGGGATCTGGCGCATCGCGGGACGTGACGGAGAACCTGTATGCGGAGCACAGCAAGCCCCAAGCCTCAGCGAAGGTAGGGCGGTTTCGCCGCACACCGCCGTCCCCCGGCGCTCTCGGCGAGAGCGCCCCACCTTCACCAATCGGTGAAGCATTTTCGCAGTTTGCTGAGGGTTGGGGCATCAAGCCGTTGTTCCTCGACAAGGCTTGATATCCGGCGCGCGCGCGGTTAAGACTTTGCCGGCCTATGAAGTTCATTCACGAAGATTTTCTCCTGCAGACGCGGACGGCGGCGCGGCTCTATCACCAATATGCGGAGGGGGAACCGATCCTGGACTACCATTGCCACCTGCCGCCGCAGGACGTAGCGGAGAACCGGCAGTTCAGAAACCTGTTCGAGATTTGGCTGGAAGGAGACCACTACAAGTGGCGGGCCATGCGCGCGAACGGCGTGGCGGAACGTTACTGCACCGGAGCAGCCAAGCCATTTGAGAAGTTTCAGGCCTGGGCCGCCACCGTGCCACGCACGCTGCGCAACCCGCTTTACCATTGGACGCATCTGGAGCTGAAGCGCTATTTCGGCATAGACGAGCTGCTCGACGAGAAGAGCGCGGCGCGGATTTGGAGGAAGGCGGGCGAGCAGTTGGCCACGCCAGGGCTTAGCGCGCGAGGCATTCTTAAGCGATTCAGGGTCGCCGCGGTGTGCACGACGGACGATCCGACGGATGGCCTGGTCCACCACAAGGCGCTGGCGGCTTCCGGTTTGGCGACGCGGGTGCTGCCAACGTTCCGGCCGGATAAAGCACTGGGAGTGCACCAGCCGGCGCAGTTCAACGAGTGGGTCAGGCGGTTGGAGCAGGCGGCAGACATGGATGTGCGCGGGTGGGGACAATTCCTGGACGCCCTGAGGAAACGGCACGATTACTTTCATGCGCAAGGCTGCCGGCTGTCGGACCACGGCTTGTCCCAGTGTTATACCGACTTCCGTCCCGAGAAGACGGCGGCAACGATTTTTGACAGAGCGCGCCGCGGCCGGGCGGCGTCGCCGGCCGAGCACGGGCAGTTCGCCGCCTTCATGATGCTGTTCTTCGGACGGTTGAACGCAGAGCGGGGGTGGACCATGCAGCTTCATTTGGGTCCGCTGCGCAACAATAACACGCGATTGTTGAGCCAGCTTGGTCCGGACACGGGCTTTGATTCCATCGGCGACTATCCGCAGGGTGTGGCGTTGGCAGCCTATTTAGACGCGCTGGACCGCGAGCAGTCGCTGCCCAGGACTATTCTCTACAATATCAACCCGGCGGATAATTACGTCTTTGCCGCGATGCTGGGGAATTTTCCGGGCGACGGAGTCGCCGCCAAGGTCCAGATGGGCTCAGGCTGGTGGTTTCTCGACCAGAAAGAGGGAATGGAGTGGCAGCTCAACGCGTTGTCCAACCTGGGCCTGCTCTCCCGCTTTGTCGGCATGGTGACGGATTCGCGTTCCTTCATGTCCTATCCACGGCATGAGTATTTCAGGCGGGTGCTGTGCAACCTGATCGGCCGGGACATGGAGAATGGGGAATTGCCAAAGGACGAGAAGCTGCTTGGAGAGATGATTCGCGGCATCTGCTATGGGAATGCACAGCAGTACTTGGCGCTGGCCGCGGATATCGCCGGCGGAAAGGCACGCAAGTTATCGGGCGTTGGGAGCACGGCCAGAGTCGCTTCCCGGCGCAAGGGCAAAAGGACTCTGTAGGAGCATGAACCAATAGGACGAGGCAAAGATTATGAGAACAACCACCTATACTCGCCGTGACTTCCTGAGACACGTTGTTGTGTCCGGAGCCGGCGCGACATTGGCAATGACATCCCTGTCGCAGGCGGCGGATCGGCCCGCCGCAAAGAAGGCCAAGCTAAGCACTCCTAACGCGGAGAAACTGGGCTGGCACCTCTGCTGCGGTCTTTACACATTCCGCGACCGTAGCTTCTACGAGGCGCTGGAGGTCCTCGCCGGAATGGGCGTGCGGCGAGTGGAACCGTGTTTCTTCCTGCCACTGAGCAAAAACGAGCCCGGCCTGAAGACCAGCGAAAGCCTGGCCCCCGGAAAACGGCGCGAGATGAAGAAGCGAATGGCTGACCTGGGAATCAGCATGCCCAGTTGTTACGCGCCGATCGAGGGAGACAAGAGCGCCTACCGCAAGATCTTCGACTTTGCGAAAGAGATGGAGGTTAAGACGCTCGTGGCTGAGCCCCCGCCAGAGGCGTTGGAGGCGCTCGATGGATTGTGCCGGGAGTACAAGATCAGCCTGGCGGTCCACAATCACCCGCAAGGCCCAGGCTCGAAGTACTGGAACCCGGACACGGTAATCAAGGCCTGCGAGGGGCGAAGCGCAAGGGTCGGCGGCTGCCCGGACACCGGCCACTGGGTGCGGTCAGGCCTGGACACATTGGCCAGCCTTAAGAAATATCAGAATCGCCTTATTACGGTGCATTTAAAGGACGCGGCGGAATCGGGCAAACGAAATTGCCGGGACGTGCCGCTCGGCACCGGGCAAGCCAACTTTTCGGCCATTCTCAAGCAGCTCTATGACTGGAAGTGGCGCGGCGTGATGACGGTGGAATACGAGCACCTGTCGCCGCAACTGGTTCATGAAGTCGAGCAGTGTGTCAGGTTCGTCGAAGACTTCGCCACGGGCGTCAGGAAATAGGCTGCGGTATGATTCACGAAGAACCTCTTCTATCGGTTGGCATCTATCAACGCGAGGCTGAGACGCGCGGCGTGCTGAATGGCCGGTTTGTTTTGCCCGACAAAACCGCGATCAGTGGCGAGTTTGCGGTACGGCCAAGCGAAGGCCGCCTCGTGTTGACTGGGAGCGAGGGACGCGAGCTTGCCCGCGGGCCGGAGATCCGGTTGGTCCCGGAGGGGAACGCGACCTTCACGCTGCGGGGCGTCACCATCGGCATTAACTTCCACTGGGAACGGAAGGAGGATGAGACGTTCGAAGGCGGCTTGCGGCTGCTGCCGAATGCGGACGGCACGATTACGGCCATCAATGACGCGGGAGTTGAGCAGTATCTCAAGAGCGTCATTTCGTCCGAGATGAGCGCCACGGCGCCGCTCGAACTGTTGCGCGCCCACGCGATCACGTCGCGAAGCTGGCTCGTGGCCATGCTCGAACGCCAGAAACGGTTCAAGAATGTTGGCGGCCCGGCCCGGCGCGGACGGGAGACGGCGGATGAGATTGTGCGCTGGTACGATCGGGAGGATCACCAGCTGTTTGATGTCTGCGCGGACGACCACTGCCAGCGTTATCACGGCATCACGAAGATCATCTCGCCGGCGGCAGCGCAGGCGGTGCAGGATACACGCGGGGTATTCCTCGTGCACGACGGAGGAATTTGCGACGCGCGGTACTCGAAGTCCTGCGGCGGGCGCAGCGAGAAGTTCGCCAGCGCGTGGGAGGATGTCTCAGTCCCGTATCTCGAGTCCGTGTCCGATGCGGCCGCGGAGCACCCGCTGATAGCTTCAGAGGAAGCAGCGGAACAGTGGGTGCGCTCCTCGCCAGTTGCTTATTGCAACACCAATGACGGAGACATTCTGCGCCAGGTGCTCCCTTCCTTCGACCAGGAAACCACAGACTTCTATCGCTGGAGGGTGGCCTATACCCAGGAGGAAATTGCCGCATTGCTGCGCAAGCGGTCGGGCATTGACTTTGGCGATGTTCGGCGGCTTGAGCCGCTGCAGCGCGGCTCGTCGGGGCGCATCATGCGGCTGCGGATTGTCGGCTCCCGGCGCACGGTTGTGGTAGGCAAGGAATTGGAGATACGCCGCTGGCTCAGTTCCTCGCATCTATATAGCAGCGCCTTTGTCGTTCGGACGGATGAGGCCGCCGGCGGTGTGCCCGCGAAGTTTACCCTTCACGGCGCGGGCTGGGGACATGGCGTCGGCTTCTGCCAAATCGGCGCTGCAGTCATGGCCGCCAAGGGATTCGAGGCCGAGGCAATTGTGAAGCACTATTTCCGCGGGGCGGAATTGAGGAAGTTGTATTAGGTCAAGGCGGGTTGGAGCCACCTCGGGCGCGATAATGCAGGATCTTGAAGTCGGGGCGGACAAGGACTTCTTCGGCCAGGACGAATTGTTCCTCGAAGGGAGGGAACAGGGTGTCGCCGTCGATCACGCGCTGGACGAGGGTGAGGTACAAGTCTGAACAAAGCGGCAGTGCTTGCTGGTAGAGTTGAGCGCCACCGCAGATGAAGATTTCCCGGCCGACGAGGGCGGCATCTGAAGGGTCCAGTTGGCTCAAGTCCGAGATTGTGCGCACGCCCGGGATAGGCGCCGCGGAGCGGGTGAGGACCAGAGTGGTGCGATTGGGCAGCGGCTTGCCGATGGATTCGTAAGTCTTGCGCCCCATCACAATAACTTGTCCGGTGGTCATCCGCTTGAACCACCGGAAGTCCTCGGGCAGGTGCCAGGGGATGCGGTTGCCGGCGCCAATGACCCGGTTGAGCGACATGGCGGCGATAGCCTTGAGCTGCATAACTTGCGGGCTGCCGAACTAGACCGCGATCGGTGCCTTGATGCCCGGGTGAGGATTGTAACCGGACAGCTCGAAGTCGGCGTACTGGAAATCGCGGATGTTCCTCACGGCCGGATTGAGTTTCAGGCACGGGAGCGGGCGGGGCTCGCGCGTGAGTTGCAGCCGGGCCTGCTCCACGTGATTCGAATAAAGGTGCAGGTCGCCAAAGGTATGGACGAATGTGCCAGGCTTCAAACCACAGACCTGGGCAACCATCATCGTCAGGAGGGAGTAGGAGGCAATGTTGAATGGGACGCCCAGGAACAGGTCGGCGCTGCGTTGGTACAGTTGGCAGTGTAGCTCGCCGTCCTGCACGAAGAATTGAAACAACGCGTGACAGGGCGCCAGGGCCATCTGGTGAAGTTCGCCGACGTTCCAGGCGCTGACAACGATTCGGCGGCTGTCGGGGCGCGTGCGGATCTGGCTGATGGCTTGGTCAATCTGGTTGATGGAGCGCCCATCGGGAGCGCGCCAGTCGCACCATTGCGCGCCGTAAATCCGGCCCAGGCTGCCGTTCTTGTCCGCCCACTCGTCCCAGATCGTTACACCATGCTGGTGCAGATACTTGACGTTGGTGTCACCGCGGAGAAACCAGAGCAGTTCATAAATAATGGACCTGAGGTGGAGCTTCTTGGTGGTAAGAATCGGGAAGCCTGCGGCCAGCGGGAAGCGGGTCTGGACTCCGAATACCGAGTAGGTGCCGGTGCCGGTGCGATCGGTCCTGAGTTTCCCTTGCTCCAGCACGTGGCGCAGCAGTTCGAGGTACTGGGTCATAGCAATGCCGGCGCGCGCAATCAGGGCCCGCGCGGTGGCGCTGCGGGAGATTGATGGGCGTCCGGTGCCGGAACTCGCGTCAGGCCCCATTCCTTGGCCAGCTCATCCAGAAAGACGGCGATCAGGCTCCGCAGATTCCGCTGCTGGCAGCGAAGGAACCAGGCAAACAATGGCAGCGTCAGCAACAACCACCACAACCAAGGCAGCCGAGGTCCCACAAAACCGCACAGGAGCAGTTCAGTCCCGCACAGCAGCCAGAATGTGGCTTTGGCCCGCGGAGCCCACCTCGGGCGGAGGCGGCAGCGGATGAGCTGCTTGCCCTGCGGATGCTCCTCGGCAACCGTGCTCAGCTGCAGCCTGCTCCAGCGCGTGTCGTACACCTCCACATCGTAATCGCTCCAACCGGTGTCGGGCTTGTTCGGCCAGCCCTGCCGATCCAGTTGCCGCAGAATTCCAGCCGCCCAAGCCAGCCGGTCAATCCGCTGTTCGGCCCAGTATTGCCGTTCGCGCAGAGATGCCGGGCTGTAACGCAATCCCAGCGAATCCAGGCTCGGCTGGGCGGCCAGCGTTGCGGGCCGGTGCGTTAGCCCGCCGCGGTGACGCGCCCAGCCGCGGACCAGCGGCTGCAACAGAAACAGCAGCGCCACCAGCGGGCGCGTCCACCAGCGGCGCCTGTTCCTGGCTGGAACCGCCTGCGCGCCTGCGGCCACACACACCCCGAGGGAGATGAGCATGCTTGTAATCGCCAGCGGCAGCAGCGGGTGGAGGACCACCGAAACCACCCACAATGGCAGCGTGACCAGCACGTGGTATTCGAGTGTCGTGCATATCATCAGGTTGAAAGCCGGGGCGGAGGCATAAAGGAACTGGTAGCCCGCACTGCCGAAGAGACCTCGATAGATGATGGGCGGCCGCATCAAGTCGCCAAATTGGGAGGAGGCATAGATGCGGCCGCGCCACAGGCTGCCGCCGAAGGAGTTGAAGCACTCCGGGTGCTTGCGAATCAGCAAGGCTTCCGCCTCGCCGTACCCGCGTTGCTGTTTCAAGTAGGCGGCGATGGTTGAGCGCCGATAATGCCAAACACACGCCGCCGGGCTGAATCCGATGTCGAGCCCTGCCTGCTGCAATCGCCAGCACAGGTCCACATCGTCGCCGGCCGCGCGAAAGGTCGGGTCAAACCCGCCGACTTTCGCCAGGGCCCATTTGTAAAAAGCCATGTTGCACCCGGGAATGTGCTCCGCCTGGCGGTCGGTCAGCATCACGTGCGCCGGCCCCCCGGGCGAAGCCATCACCGCCGCGGCGACCAGCGAATCTTCCGGCGGCAGGAGATTGGGGCCGCCCACACCCACGAAGTCGCTCCGGAGCAAAGCGCCCACCAAATAGTGCAGCCAGTCCTCATCCACCCGGCAGTCCGAGTCCGTAAACGCCACAATCTCGCCCGTGGCGGCGGCTATGCCCGTGTTACGCGCCACGGATAGCCCGAGGTTCTGTTCGTGGTGGAAGTAGCGGACGTTGGGATGGGCGGTGGCGATTTTCCGTGTGGCGTCCGCCGATCCGTCATCCACCAGGATCACTTCGTAATCCGGGTAATTGAGCCTTGCCAGCGAGCTCAGGCAAGCATTGAGCGTGCGCTCGCCATTGTAACTGGCCACCACCACGGACACCCTTGGATAGCGCGGCAACGGGAAATATGGCGCCGCGTGGAACATCTTTTGAGTTGTCCGGAAAGCCGGCTTCGGCTTCCGGTCGCGGCTGGTTAGACCCATTTGCCAGTCTTCGACTCGGCGCCCTCCGCGCCACCAATCATCAGTGAAGGTGAAGACGATCGCGCCGGCCAAACCGCCGCGAAAAGCGCTTTCGATTTGCAGCTCCAGCAGTTCAGACTGGCGCGCCTCCCCTTCGCGCAGCGAGTCGAGGCCGAATTCACCCAGCAGCAGCGGCTTGCCTTCAACCTGCATCTGCAGGCGCGCGAGATAGTTCGCCAGCGGCTCCGGCTGGTGCAGGTAGATATTGAAGCAGGCGAAATCCAGGCTCTGCGGATGCAGAAATTCAGTGGGCGGATAATTGGTGAATGTGCATAAGCACCCGGGGTCGGCTCGCTTGGCTTCATGGACCAGGTCATCAATGAAATCAGCAACCGCCCGCGCCCCGCTCCAACGTACGATGTCCGGCGGTATCTCGTTGGCCACACTGAACGCGAAGACGGCCGGGTGGCGTGCGCAAGTGGATACAGCCCGGCGGACTGCGTCACGCGCTTCCTTCCGCTGGGCGGGCGAGTCCAGAAAACACAGGTGCTGGTTCCAGGGAATACCAATCAGCACCTTGAGCTCGTGCTCGGCGGCCAAATCCAGAAATCCCTTCGCCGGGACGTCGTAAACCCGAATGAGGTTGGCCCCCATTTCGCGAATTTGCTCAAAGTCCCGAACGGTCTGTTCCAGCGAGGCGAACGGCTGCCCCGCCGCGTTCGGCGCGAACGGTCCATACGCCACACCCTTGGCATGGAACTTCTTCTCGCCAAGTCGGAAGAACTTGCCGTCCACAGTTACGCGTGGAGTGGAGGAGCCCGCAACTGCCATGGGCCTTAGACGGGACTTGATCCTGTTTTAGTCATCGTCATGCGAGCATACCTGAACCAATCCCGCGAGCCAATGCCGATATGGGCATTCTGGCAGCGGTGCAGCCGGAGAATCCGCAAAGACGAGCAGGGGCGCAGCCTCGTCGTGCCCAGCGGACGCAACCGCCGCTCGAGCCAGGGCCGCGCGCCTTCCCGACTGACCCATATTATTCCGGACGAAGGAAACGCTCGCGCTGGCTCGTGATTTAGGGCTTAATGCGCGAGCTGGGCACGACCTTTCGATTGGTGCTGCAAGCAACAGGCCCTTGAAAAATGCATAGCATTAACATCCCGAGCACGCTCAGGTTGTTCAGCAAGTCGAGCCGAAGACCGTGCGGGCTGCCGCCATTCGTGATGTGGAGCACCGGGCTGCTTTCACTCGGCACATTACTGGCGGAGCATGGGTATGAATTCTCGGCCGCGGCTACGGCGCGGTTTCACCTGGTTGAGGCGATCCTCGCCGGCGTCTACCTCGCCGACCGTGTGCTATTGCTGGCTCGAGGGCGCAATCTCTGGGAGGTTGTCCAGAAATTCAAGGTCGAGTACGGGGTGCTCGCGCTTTTTGCCGTTCTGGGTATCGGGTTGGCAATCTCGCCGGCGGTGGCGCACAAGTTGGCGCGCTTCTTTCACTTGGAGGATTTGTGGGACCTCCGTCTGCATGGCGTGATGCTTTTTTTGGTGGCAAACGTCCTGGCGCAACTCCTGCGCCTGCAGCAGCGCCTTTTGTACCGGGGGTTGCGGCCCGAGTGGATGCTGGCCGGCTCATTCGGAATGTTGATCGTGACGGGCACGCTGCTCCTGTCCTTGCCACGCGTCAGCGCAAGGCCGGACAAACCGATCGGCCTGCTGGACGCCTTCTTCAGCGCGACCAGCGCGAGTTGTGTGGTGGGCTTGAGCGTTCGTGACCCAGGCACCGATTTCACCCCCTTTGGGCAGGGAATTCTGCTCACCCTGGTTCAAGTGGGCGGGCTCGGGATCATGACGTTCGTGGCGTTCCTGGCGATAACCTCGGCGGAGTCGTTGCCGGTGCCGCAGATGCTGGCGTTCCGCAAAATGGTGGGGGCGCGCACGTCCGCGACCTTGCGGCGACAAGTGTGGGCCATTTTTTCGCTGACGGGACTGGTGGAGGTCGCCGGGGCTGCGTGCCTGTATGCCTCTCTGCCCGCGGAGCAAGACCGGCTGGCACGGGTTGGCTGGAGCTTGTTCCACTCGGTCTGTGCCTTCTGCAATGCGGGGTTTACCCTGTCAGCCGGCAGCCTGACCTCCTTGCGGACGGAGCCCGGAGCGCTGCTCGTATTTATGGTGCTAATTTTTTTGGGTGGGCTTGGATTCCTGGTAATTACTGATTTGCTGGGGCTGCGGGTATCGCGGCTGCCGCTGATCCGCAGTATTGCCTGGGTGCGCCGCTACAATGAGCGCGTGCCGGTCTACCGGATTCCTGTCCAGACACGGCTCTCAGTACTGATGACTGTCATTTTGTTATCGGTCGGGTTCGCCGGATTCTGGATTCTCGAAGCCGGCAATACCCTGGCGGGAGTCCCTTTTCACACCCAGTTCTGGATGTCGGCCTTTGAATCGGTCACCTGCCGATCGGCCGGTTTCACCACGGTGCCCACCGACCAGCTCCATCCTGCTACGCTGCTGATGATAATGGCTTTGATGACCGTGGGCGCGTGTCCGATCTCGACGGGTGGCGGCATCAAGACCGTCACGCTGGCGGTTTTGCTCCTGGCGCTGCGCGCCCTCGTGACCGGCCGCGAGCGTGTTGAGATTTACGGACGCACCGTGCCGCAACGGGTATTACTCACGGCTCTGGCAGTAGCGGTGCTTTTCGTGCTGGCAACTGCCCTGGGAGTGTTCGGCCTGTCCTTGTCTGATCCCCAAATTCCATTCCGCGCGCAGGTGTTCGAGGTGGTCTCCGCCCTCAGCACGACCGGGCTGTCCACGGGCATCACGCCGCAACTCGGCCCGGGGAGCCGGTTGATTTTGTGTGTATTGATGTTCATCGGCCGGGTGGGCCCGCTTTCGTTGTTCCTGGCGGTCGCTCGCGTCCGGCAGCCGCCCCGCTATCAATTCCCGGAGGAAGATCTGGTCGTGGGCTAGACGGATCGCGCGCGAACGTTAATACTGGACCTTTATGATATGTGCCGTCATCGGGTTGGGCGACTTCGGCCGCGCCGCTGCCATTGGCCTGGCGCGCGCCGGGGCGGAAGTCATCGCCGTGGATCGCAATATGGACCGGCTGAAGCTGGTGCAGGATGAAGTGGCGCTGGCCGTCCGCATGGATGCGACGCACCGCGACGCGTTGGAAGCGCAGGGGCTGGCGAAGGCGGACGTGCTCATCGCCGCCATCGGCCAGAACTTCGAAGCCCAGGTCCTGGTGGTGGTGCACGCCAAGAGGCTTGGCGTAAAGCGGGTGGTCGCTCGCGCCGTCACCGAAGAGCACCGGAGGGTGTTGGAGGCTGTCGGCGCCGACGAGGTCTTCAATCCGGAGGAGCAGGCGGCGCACTCGATGGCGCAGCGGCTTACCATCTCGAACATCCGAAATTACTTTGAGCTCGCCGATGGCTTCAGCGTCGTGGAAGTGAAAGCCCCGCCGGAGGTGGTGGGACGCGCGTTGCGCGACCTGGACTTGCGCCAGCGGTTTCGCGTAAACCTGTTGGCGATCAAGCGAATGGGTCCCGGCCCCAAAGGCACCCAGCCCATTACGGAGTTCAAGGCAGTTCCGATGCCCGAGGACATCATCCAGGCCGATGATATCCTGGCGCTGTCGGGCAGCGTGCTGGACCTGGCCCGGTTTGTCGGTGACAACTCGTAGCCGGGGCTCCGCCGCTCGTCCGCGCGGATCAGTTCGGCCAGGTCCCTGGCTGCGCGCCGCTTGCGGCGACGCCTGGACATGTCCAAGCCCTCCGTTGGGGAGATAGCTTCCCGAACTGCCGATTCGCGCTTTGTCCTCCTGACCCCCTTATTAGCTCCAAAGAGCGCCCACCCCCAATCCCCTGCCCGCTCCGCTTCAAGCGCGGCTCGGGAACTCTACAGCGACAGAAAGCGCAGCACTTGCACTTCCTTTCGGAACACCAGCCGGATCGTGTTCTGGTCGAACCGCACGTCCAGCGGGGCGCGGTCCTGGCAGTGCTCCCACATGACTCGGCCGTTTTTGGGATTGATCCGCTTGATGGACAGGAAGGAGCTCCGGCCCGCGATGGAATCCGCCGTGTAAGCCTCGCCTTCCTCGCCGAGGTCGGCCTGGTAGGCGCGCGTGCTGTAGATGTACTGGCCCGAGAGGTAATTCAGCACGCCGCCCAGGTCGGCTTTCCACAGGACCTTGCCGGTCCGGGGCTCCAGCTTCAGCACGAGCGAGCTGTCCTTGCGCGTGATGTCAATCTGGTTGGGGTACTTGAGCGCGTCGGGACCGGCGGTGGTGGTGTTCGCATAGATCATGCCCTGCTCATCGAAGAACAATCCCATAATGCCGATTGACGGCAGGCGCCAGCGCGCCTGGCCGGTCGCGAGGTCAAAGGCCGTCAATACTCCCTCGTCAATGACGTAAAGGGTGCCCTTGCGTTCCACACAGGGCCCGACACCATTGGGAGCGTCATCGCCTTCCAGGCCGCCGTAGCCGCCGCGCACATTGTAACTGAGCGGGCTCTGCCACAGCTTCTTGTTGGCCTTATCCAGCACCAGCACCATCTTGTTGGCGGCAAGCACGTTGACTGTCGTCAGCGGATACAAAGATGGGGGGCCGATGACTTCGCCGCTCCAGGCGTCGGATGCCTCGGGCTGCCGGATCGTGACCAGGTAGCGGCTTTCGTCCTCCCGCACCACGTCCCCACCAACCGCGCGTTGCGCTTCGTTTAGCATTTCGTTGGCCAGGTCCGCCGTCTGCGCCACCGTCAGATGGCCATCGAGCACGGACTTGGCCGGCGGGGCCTTCATGGCCGCGCGCGTGGTCATGCGCCGCTCCAGGAGCCTCACGGAAAGCTGCATGAAACCGGCCTTGCTGGGAATGAGCAAGGCGTCGTCCGCGGCTTCAGGCTCGGCGGCCGCCGCCGAATTCTTGCCGGCGGGCTCGTCGTCGTACGCGGCCAGAGTCCTTGCCTGATGCATGTTATGGGCGAGGATTGCCGGGAGCGCGATCCTGGCGGGGTAAGACAGATTCTCCGCCTGTTCGGCCACCTTCTTCGGGTCCATGACTTTGCCCGTGTCTTTGCGGGGAGTGCCGACGGGCAGACCGGCCTTGTCGCTGCCGGACTTGGCCGATGCGGTTGCGCTGCCGGTGGTATTGGCGTCCGCGCGTTCGGTACTGGCGGAGGTTGTGGTCAGCGAGGCGACACGCTCGGTGCGGGATTCACCGGTGTTCAGGTTGATGCGGGTGACAACAGGTGTGCCGGATTCCGAATCCCAATGCAGCAACTCATCGCCTTGCGGGAAGAGTTCGCCATAGGTATTGGGCACTTGGATCTCTTTCACCGGCGCGCCGTTGTCGCGGTCGTAGCGGGTGAGTTTGCCGGGTGAAAGCACCCAGATGTTCTGGCCGTGGACCCGCAGCGCCAGGGCCTCCTGCGCTGCCCGGATCATGCTCTTCTTGAGCTTCTCCGGGTCAGGCATCCTCGGCACGTTATCGGGGTCATCGCTGTTCGCCTTGTCAATGATGGCCTGCATGTTCTTCATGCTCCTGGCGATGGCCTCGTCAATCTGCTTCGTGTCCACGAGCTGCCGCGACCAAACCTCTTTCTTGAGTTTGAGGTCGTGCCGCGCCAGGACATCGCCGTGCAGAAAGACAAGCTGGTCCCGGCCGCAAAAGGCGGACTGGCCGGAGTAAGAGCGCTCGGGGAAACGCACCGAATAGCGGACCCCGGGAACGGAGCCGAACCACGCATACCAAAACCACAACCCCAGCACTGCCAGCGCCAAACCGCAAATCCCGGCGGTGACGCGAACCGTCCTGCGCCAGGAGCGCGCCTCGACGACCGATTTCTGCCCGGCATAGACCGGGACCTCGATGCCCTGCGCCTCGGCCTTGCCTTTGCATAGCGGCGAACAGAGATACCCGAACAGCTCCATGCACTTGGGACAGATCGGTTTGGAGCAGATGTGGCACTTCTCGAGGGCGAATTGGTCTGGATGCTTGTGGCAGCGTTGCGGGGAGTTGGCGGCCATGGGCGCGGCGCTCTCCGGATTGGGGATGCGCACACGGGCGGCCGGTGCTCGCTGCGGGGCGGATTGCGGCGAGATGGCCGCCGGGACCGGCGCGGGTGCCGGGGCGCCGAGTTCCTGGCGAATCATGTTGTTGACGAAGTCGGAGGCGTCGAGACCACACGCGGGGCAAACGAAGCGCACCGGGTTGTTGGCCATGTCTGGCGAGAGGTCGAAGGAGTACTTGGCGCCACAGGAACACTGAATTTTCATCACGGAGCGGGGTTGGGGTTTAAGAGGACGACCCCCTGCGTCAGCAGGAGGGAAAAGGGCACACAGGGCGGAGTGGCTGCAACGCTGCCATCGCAATAGAGGAAGTTGCCGCCGCGCTTGCCGTGGTTGTTGCCGGGCGGCTTGCCGTTGCTGGAAAACGCATGCTCACCAGCGTTTCTCGCCAGGTTGTTCACCTGCTGATCGCTCATTAGCGGCTGCCGTGGCTCCCGCAGGCTGCGCCCCATGTAATAGGCATAACTGATCCGTTGCTGGCGGAGCGAGTCGCCCGCGAGAGACGCCGGCTGCTTGGCGCCGGGGCAAAAGAAGGCCGCCGTATCGGAGGTGTAACGGGGCACCAGGGCCTCGAGCGCTTCCGCTGAGGTGCGCGCGCCGGCCACGGCGGGAAACCGGCTGTCGTGCTCGGTGGCATAGATGTTCAAGGCGATGAAAAGCCGCTGCAATTGGTTTTGACAATCCCGTTGCGCCTTCCGCTGGCGGTTCCTGGTGGTGCTGGGCCCCCAATAAAGCGTGAAGAGCAGAATGAGAATCGCTGCCACCGCGACTGCTTCGATGAGCGAAAAACCGGCACGCGGTTGAGCTTTCGCTGTTTGAACACAACGGAAATCGTCGGTCCGGCGGCGCGCGTGGTTCGGCCTGCGCTTCATGCCGCTTCTATAGCGTAGGGCGTGACTCCGAGCAATGGATAACTGGCCGGGCGAATCGAACGATGACCGGGGAGCGCCGCTGGCGATTCCTCGTCTCGCCCTCCGCTTTTGACTTCCGGCTCCCCGCCGGACGGGCTGCGGCGCCGTTATGGTAATCGCATGAGGGCTTTGGCTTGCGGTTGGCCTGTCAGTGCGGTCTGGCTACGGTGTGTATCCCATGGGGAGCGCTCCCCATGGGATACACACCGTAGCACCACCGTGCCGTCACCGTAACCCCAAGCCAGAGATGCCAGCGTCAGAGGGGGCTGGAGAAGGCAACCAGGCAGCATCACTGTCCAAAATATGGACAGTGCGCAGGCGGGAATTCAGGGCGGCTATCCAGTTCCGGTAGGGGAGCAATGATAACCTTGTATTCCCTTCGCTTCGGCCAGGCAGCAAGGTGAAGCTGATCAAATCTCATGTGCGGTAGGATTTCGAACCTAAGCCGCCATTCTCTTCCACCACTTCCTGTGCGACAGAGTGCAGTCCGCTCTGCATTTCTCCAGGTCAACCCTGGAGGACTAAGAGAGTTGACAGAGGAAACTCATAAGACTAGTATAGTTTCCTAAGATGGCCAAACCTACTGGGCTGGGTGCCCCGCTCGCTGAGCCAGTGCCCGCCGGAGACCCGGCAAAATGCCGCATCCTGGAAGGGGCGCGCCGGCATTTCTTCGCCCATGGATTCCGCGGCGTCTCCATGGATGATCTCGCCGCGGAACTGGGCATGAGCAAGAAGACGCTCTATTCGCGCTTTGCCACGAAACACAATCTGCTGGAGGCGGTGATTGATGAGCAATTCCGCAGGGTGAGCGCCGAATGCGAGCAAATCCTCGCGGTTGCGGGCGCGGATTTCCCCAAAACCCTGCAGGCGTTTCTGGCTTGCCTCCAACGCTATACAGCGGAAATCCAGCCCCCATTTATCAAGGACATCCGTCAGGAGGCGCCGGAGACCTTCCAGCGCGTGGAACGGCTTCGCCGCGCTGTCATCGAGAGGTATTTCGGCGAACTGATGCGCCGGGGGCGCGCCGCTGGTTTCATTCGCAAAGACATTCCCGCCGCTCTCATCATGGAAATCCTGCTCGCCGCGCTTCGGTCGATCCTGAATCCGGTGCGGATGGAGGAGTTGGACCTGACGGTCAAGAGCGGCTGCTCTCTTATCACCAAAGTCGTGCTGGAAGGAGCCATGGCCCCTGGATCCAACGCGGCGCGCTGAATTGATACCCCATTTGTGAAGAAGATCATCCTTATTGCAATTGTTGTGTTGGCCGTCGTGGCGGGCGCAAGCTGGGCCTATCACAAGTTTCTTCCGCGAAAGACCACCACGCTGACGCTGTACGGCAATGTGGATATCCGCGAAGTCACCCTCGGCTTCCGTGTTGGCGGCAAACTAACGAAACTTCTTTTCGACGAGGGTGACAAGGTCAAGGCGGGCGAGGTGATGGCGATTCTCGATGATGAGCCCTATCGCAACCAGGTCGCCGTTGCCCAGGCGCAGGTCGAATCACTGCGGGCGCGCCTCCAGTTGCGCGAATCCGGCAATCGTCCTGAGGAAATTGCGCAAGCGCGGTCGCTCGTTCGCGAACGCGAAGCCACCGCCGTCAATGCCGAGAGGTTATACCAGCGAGCCGAAGAGCTGCTGGCTACCAAGGCCGTTTCGGTCCAGGAGCGCGACAACGCCAAAGCCAGTTTCGAGGAGGCCGAGGCGCGCCTCAAGTCCGCGCGTGACCAACTCGCGCTTTCCGAAGCCGGCTTTCGAGTCGAAGACATTGCCCAGGCCAAAGCCGACCTCGCCCAGGCCGAAGCGGCGCTGGCCACTGCTCAACTTCAAGTGAAGGACACAGTCCTGACCGCACCGTCGGATGGGGTCGTGCTCACGCGGGCACAGGAAGGAGGCGCCATCCTGCAGGCCGGTTCCACCGTTTTCACTCTCTCGTTGGTGAGCCCGGTTTGGGTTCGCGCCTACGTGCAGGAGCCCGATCTCGGCCGCATTCATCCAGGCATGAAGGTCGAGATTCACACCGACTCCCGCCGTGACCAACCATACACCGGCCAGATTGGATACATCTCCCCGCGCGCCGAGTTCACTCCCAAAACGGTGGAAACAACCCAACTGCGCACAGCGCTGGTTTACCGGCTGCGTGTCGTCGTAGCCAATCCCGATCAGGGACTCCGCCAGGGCATGCCAGTGACTGTCACGCTCGCCAGCAATTAGCTCCGCAGCGCTCATGAGTGAGCCTCTCGTCACCCTTGACTCGGTCCGCAAAGTCTTCCCCCGTGCGAAGAAGCCTGCCTTGGAAAGTGTCTCGGCGCTGCTGCGGGCCGGCCAGATCACCGGTTTGGTCGGACCGGATGGCGCGGGCAAAACGACGCTCATCCGGCTGATGGCCGGGTTGCTGCCGCCTTCCTCCGGAACCATCAGGGTAGATGGGTGCGACCCCATTCGCGATGCCGGCAAGCTGCGGGCGTTCATCGGCTACATGCCGCAGAAATTCGGCCTATATGAAGATCTGTCGGTCCAGGAGAATCTCGAACTTCATGCCGACTTGCGGGGAGTGGTGGGCGCGGAGCGCGAGTCCACCTTCAAACGGCTCCTGGAGTTCACCGACCTGGCCCGCTTTACCGCCCGTCAGGCCGGCCGGCTCTCCGGCGGGATGAAACAGAAGCTCGGCCTGGCCTGCGCCCTCCTGGGACGCCCAAAGCTGCTGTTGCTGGATGAGCCGAGTGTGGGCGTTGACCCCATTTCGCGCCGCGAATTGTGGAGGATGGTCCACGAGCTCGTCGCCCAGGGCATGGCAGTGGTCTGGAGCACGGCCTATCTGGATGAAGCTGAGTTGTGCGCCGAGGTCCTCTTGATGAACGAAGGGCGGCTGATTCTTTCCGGAAACCCCCGGGAAATCACCAATCGGATTCATAATCGCAGCCTGCAAATCCGGCGCCTCGCCGGCAACCGCCGCCAATTGCTCGCCCGCGCGCTGCGGCAGCCCGCCGTGATGGATGGCGTCATCCAGGGCCGCGCGGTCCGTCTCGTGCTTCGCGAGGGAGCGGTCGGGCTCGATCTGAAAGAACTCGATGCCGGCGACGAGGCGGAGCTTGTGCCTGTCACTCCGCGGTTTGAGGACGCGTTTATTGAAGCGCTCGGCGGCGGTCCGGGCGGCGACTCAGTTCTGGCGCAGCACCTCCGGCCGGTGCCGGCCAGTCACGAGACGGTGGTGGAAGCGGTGGGGCTGACGAAACAATTCGGCGCCTTCACTGCCACCGATCACGTTGACTTCGCGGTCAAACGCGGTGAGATCTTCGGCTTGCTCGGGCCGAACGGCGCCGGCAAGTCCACGACCTTCCGCATGATGTGCGGTCTGCTCGCGCCCACCTCCGGGACGGCCACCGTCATGGGCATAGATCTCAAAACCAGCGCCAGCGAGGCCCGCCAGAGACTCGGCTACATGGCGCAGAAGTTCTCACTCTACGGCAATCTGACCGTCCATCAGAACTTGAAGTTCTTCTCCGGCGCTTACGGGCTGCGCGGCGCCCAACGGAAGACCGCCATGGCGGAAATGGTCGAGGTCTTCAAGTTGCAGCCCTACCTGGACACCACCCTCGGCACCCTCCCTCTCGGCTTCAAGCAGCGGCTCGCCCTGGCCTGCGCCGTCATGCACCAACCCGCCATCCTCTTCCTGGACGAACCGACCTCCGGCGTTGACCCGGTGACGCGTCGTGAGTTCTGGACACATATCAACGGCGTGGTCGAAAAGGGCGTCACGGTCATGGTTACAACGCATTTCATGGACGAGGCCGAATACTGCGACCGCATCGCCCTGGTATTCCGCGGCAGGATCATTGCGGCCGGTTCCCCCGACCAGCTCAGGGAGCAGGTCGGGACCGCATCGAATCCTGACCCGTCCATGGAGGATGCCTTCATCTCCCTGGTGCAACAACACGCCTCCGAGTTCCCGGCATGAAGTCCTTTTCCTTTCGCCGCTTGCGTGCCCTCTGCCGGAAGGAGACCTGGCAAATCCTGCGCGACCCCAGCAGCATTCTCATCGCTTTCGTGTTGCCAGTCGTAATGCTGTTCATTTTCGGCTACGGCATCAACCTGGACTTGACCACCGTGAACGTTGGCCTCGTGCTGGAGGACAAAAGCCCGGAGGCCCGCCGTTTTGCGGACAATCTTCACGGCTCACCTTATTTCGCCATCTACACCGCCGAGACGCGGGCGCAAATCGAGCGGGCGCTAACCGATGGCGCTGTGCGAGGCTTCGTGGTCGTGCCGCTGGACTTCTCCGAGAGAATCAAACGGCCCGCCGATACCGCCCCGTTGCTCGTCGTGGCTGATGGCTCGGAACCCAACACCGCCAGTTTCGTGCAGAATTATGTGGCCGGCGCGTGGAACGGCTGGATGCAGCAGCGCGCCAGCGAGCGCGGAGAGAGGCCGCCGGCCAGAATTGGTGTCGAATCGCGCTTTTGGTATAACCCCGGTGCCGTAAGCCGGAACGTCCTCATTCCGGGCTCCATCACCATCATCATGACGGTCATTGGGGCGCTGCTGACCTCCCTCGTGGTCGCCCGCGAATGGGAACGCGGCACGATGGAGGCGTTGCTGGCTTCGCCGGTCACCCGCGCCGAATTGCTCTTGAGCAAGGTGTTGCCTTATTACGCGCTCGGCATCGCTTCGCTGTTTCTGTGTGTCGGCGTGGCGGTCTTCGTCATGAAAGTGCCTTTCCGCGGTTCGCTCCTGTTGTTGTGGCTGATCGGATCGCTGTTCCTCGCCAGCAGTCTAGGGCTGGGCCTCTTGCTCTCGACCGTGTTGCGCAACCAGTTCAACGCCGCCCTGGCCGCCCTCAATGCGGCGTTTTTGCCTGCCGTCATGCTTTCCGGTTTCCTGTTCGAGATCCGCAGCATGCCCGCCGGCCTGCAAGCCGTCACTTACCTGATACCGGCCCGCTATTTTGTCACCGCCATGCAGACGCTTTTCCAGGCCGGCAACGTCTGGCCCATCCTCTCGAACAGCGCGGGGTGCCTGGTTGTGGCGGGAATGCTGTTCCTTGGCGTAACCGCGCTGAAAACCCGCCGCCGCTTGGAGTAACGATGTTCTCGCGCATTCTCACACTGGTCATCAAAGAGCTCGAGACGCTGCTGCAGGATCGGCAAAGCCGCCTTCTCCTCATCGTGCCCGTCCTTTTGCAGCTGGCGTTGTTTCCCTTTGCCGCCACATTAGAGGTCAAGAACAACACCCTCGCGGTCTACAATGAGGACCATGGTCGTGAATCCGCTGAGCTGATACAGCGCTTCTCGCAAACCAGGGCGTTCACCCGCCTCCTGAACCTTCACAGCGAAGCCGCGGTGCGCCGCGCCATTGATAACCAGGTGGCGTTGTTGGTCCTCCGTTTCCCGCCCGACTTTTCGCGCGATGTCGCCGCGGATCGCCCTTCGAAAATCCAGGCTATCCTCGACGGGCGCCGCTCCAACAGCGGCCAGATCGCCCTCGGCTACGTGCAACAGATCATCAACGACTTCACCGCCGAACGGCTTGACTCCCGGCAAAAGGTCGCTCCCTCAATCTTGAATGCCCGCTACTGGTTCAATCCGAACCTGGAGTATCACTGGCACATTCTACCCTGCTTGATTGCCATCATCACCTCGTTAAACGTGCTCATTGTCACCGCGCTTTCCGTTGCCCGCGAACGCGAGCAGGGCACGCTCGACCAACTCCTGGTTTCGCCGCTCACGCCCGGAATGATCATGATCGGCAAGATCATTCCGGCCATTCTCGTGGCCATCCTGCAAGGCACCATCGTTCTGCTCGGAGCCATCTTCTTCTACCGCATCCCGTTTCAAGGATCGTTTATGCCGCTTTACGGCAGCATGATTTTCTACAGTCTGGCGCTGGCCGGGTTCGGACTGCTTATCTCATCCGTCTGCGCCACGCAGCAGCAGGCGTTCCTCGGCGTTTTCAGCTTCTTGATGCCGGCCATCCTTCTCTCCGGGTACGCCACCCCGGTCGATAATATGCCAGCCTGGCTGCAATGCCTGGACTGGGTGAACCCCATGCGCCATTTCATCGTCATAGCGAAAGGCCTTTTTCTGAAGGACTTCAGCCATGTTGCCTTGTTTCACAGTCTCTATCCGCTGCTGGTCATCGCCATTGGAACACTGGCCGCCGCAGACTGGCTGCTTCGCAAACGCCTGGCGTGACCCGAGACATTCACCGGCATGCATAATTCACAATCCCCAACGAATCCCTTATGAGACCGAAAACTACCATTGGCGCTGCATCCGCCCTCTTGGCAGCCGGATGCGCTGTTGGACCGAATTATCATGCGCCGGTCGTTGGTGTTCCCCCGCAATGGGGGGGAACAACTCGCCGGCGGCACCACCAGCCATAACGACCAAACCGGTGCATGGTGGAAGAGCAGATCATCAACTGGCGAGTGGAGCGCGTGAATGGGCGAAGCGTGCCTACGCTGGTGGTGCTGCGTGAGGTTGCTCAAGGCACGAGCGGAGAAGGCGAAGATGAATTTGAGTCGTCGCCGGTGGAACAAATCCGGGTGCTGCGGTTGGTGGTGGATGACAATGGGACTCCTTTCTGCCGCGTGGAGGTTTGGCAAGAAAAAGAGCGGGCTTGGTCTTCCTGGGCGGGACTGCGACGTGCCAAGAAGGAGTGGGTGTTGGTGGAGTCGCGCGTGCCGCGGCGGCTGGGCAAGCCGTTGCCGCTGATTCCGTTTGTATTCCATGGGCCGCGTCATTCGCGGCCGGATGTGGATCGCGGGCCGCTGGAGGACATCATCGCGGTGAACCTCGACCACTACCGTCTGGATGCCGACTTCAAGCACGGGCTGCATTTCACGGCGCTGCCTACCGCGTGGGTGAGTGGTTTCGACAAGGGCGCGTCGCTTCGGATTGGTTCCAGCCAGGCGTGGGTGAGTGAGACACCAGGGGCGAATGCGGGCTTCCTGGAGTTCAAAGGTCAGGGGTTGGAGACCTTCGAGCGGGCGATGGATCGCGACGAGCGCCTCATGACTGTGCTCGGTTCGCGGATGCTGGAGGAAGCAAAGCGGGTGGGCGAGACGGCTACCGCGATCGAACTACGCCAGTCCGGCGAATACAGCATCCTGGGGAATGTAGCGTTCAGTGTGAGCGAGTCGCTGACGGAAATGCTGCGCTGGGTCTACTGGTGGAACTCGACGGAGGAACTCCCGGATGATGTGAGCGACACGCAGGTGCTCATTCAGCTCAACACGGATTTCAGCACCAAGGGTCTGGCGAGCCAGGACATTCAGGCAATCGTTAGTGCCTGGCAAGCCGGCGCCATCAGCCAGGACACCATGCATGAGTTGTTCCGCCGGGGTGAAGTGTTACCCGAAGGTCGGACAAATGAGGAGGAGGCGGAGCTGATCCTGGAAAGCAGAAAGCAGAAAGCAGAAATTCGGAGAGGGCGACCACAGATGGACACTGATGGACACGGATTTATTGCCCGCTAAAGACGCGAAAGGACGCGAAAGGGGAATGGCAGGGGGCAAATGCGCCGACTGAGGTGGGCGGCTACAAGGATGGGGGCGGATTGGGCGGACCTCGCCGTTTCCCGAGTACCCCAGGCAAACGGATAGTGGCGGCGAAGCGAAGCAGGAAGGCAGAATGAAGAATGCAGAAAGCTGTTTGACCACGGATGGCGCTGATGGGCACGGATAGGCTGGAGAAAAAGCAGAAAGCAGAAAGCTGAAATGCTGAAAGCTGAAAGACAGGGCGAGGTGGCGCAGCTCTTGACGAGGGGAGAGCTGGCGGCGGCCCTCAACGTGTCGGTGCGCACGGTGGACCGGATGCTGGCCGAGGATGAGCTGCCTTGCATGAAGCTACGGGGAAGCTTGGTGCGGTTCTACCTGCCGGACGTGCTCCGGGGGCTGGCGGCAACTGCAGGAACGCGCAAGCGGGGGCCGGGAAAGATGACCAATGAAGGGGTCAGACCATAGTTTGGTGCGGTTTTGCTCGTGTGTTTGCTCTCACCGGTGCGGTAATCGCACCAAACTATGGTCTGACCCCTTTGAGGCTGGCGAGCGGAAAGCGCGGGCGGCGGTTAGGTGCGGGCGCCGGGTTGGCGGTCATATTCGTGTAAGGAGGAGAATGCCGATTGAAAGGGCGAACGGGCCAACAAACGCGAGCAACTGGCAGCCGACACGCCGGCGCAAGGACAACTGAGCCAGCGTAAACCGATAGCGTTCGGCGGCCAGGATGATACCGGCAATCAGGACCAGGCACAAAGTAAAGACGGGAAACTGAAACGGCAGCCGCTCGGTCCTGGCCCAGCCGAAAGGCCACACATACACCAGGTCATGAAACAATCCGTTGAGTGCAAAGGTGACGATCAGGCACAGGGGGCGCGGCGCAAAGCGCCGCAACGGGGCAAAACAGTAGTAGGCCAGAAAATAGCCCCAGAAGGGATTCCAGTGGCGCCAGAAGCGAGTGAAATCCGAGGCGCCAAACGCCCGGGAGAACATATGCGCAAAGCACCGCCCAACTCCTCCGGGACCAAGCCGGGCATACTGGTATCTGCCATAAGCCGGCCGCGAGGCCTGGAGGGCGGCCGCGCCCCCCAGGAATCCTAACGGTACTGCCAGTGCCTTCCAAGCTGCACCAGCATAAGCGAAAATGAGAGTCGGAATGACCACCGTCGCCCCGAGAGTGATGAGAGCCGCGCAGGTGCTCAGCCTTCTGGAAGCCCTCGCGCGCGACTCGTCGCTGCTCATCACGGCCAACGCGAAGGTGAGCGATGGCGGCGGACACCAGGCGCTCGAATTTGCAGACGGGTATCGCCCGCCGCCATTCGCTCGACCGAAAAGTAGGCGGCCAGTGTGTCATGCTCTCTCCAGTATATCCTCAAGCCCCGACAGCGAACGGTCGCGGTAGCTGGAATGTGAAACAGAACTAGCCCTGCGTCGAGTGTATCTGCGCAAGCTCCAAAAGCGTTGAAGGCGGAGATAAACGCTATCCAGCCAGAGGAAACCTGTCCAACGGCAGCCACAAACAATGGAACAAAGCTGATGATCACCAGAGGCATGAGGAGGATGGCGACAAAGCGGTTGCGTGCCATCTCTCCGGCGTAGTGGGCGTAAACTCCCGTTGTCGGCCCTCCCGCACCCACAATCGAATGCGGCGACCGTCCTGACATTGGGTGAACAACCAGATGGATCAGTTCGTGGACAACGACCATACCTGCAAACGAAACTAAAAAGCCGCGCAAGGACATGGTGGAGGTCACATCCTGTAACTGGAAAGGTGTAATGGCCAACCAAAGCACGGCGACCAGCCCTGCGGTCACAATGCCAATCGGATACGCGGCCAAAAGCCCCATCCAAGGTGAAGGCTGCCTCACTGGCTTCCACGGCGTGTCCGGCACGAAGTCTGGCGAACTAGGTATAGCTCCAAGATGAAAGCGCATGGCAGTGAACGTCGCGTGTCCGCCTAACGATAGAACTCAGCCACGCCGGGCCAACGACATGAACCGCGACAGCGGAACTGAGGCGGCCAACCGGCGTTGGCTGTAATGATTTTGGGCCAATGCTGGTTCATGTGCGCAAAATCAGAAAGAACGCGGCGATGCAGAAGATGGCAACCAGCGAGGTCACGGCGAGGAACACGCCGATCACGGCGCACTGCCATCCATGTAGCTCTGCCCACCTTTGCCTGAGTTGATAGCAGGGTGCGCCGCTGACGAACTCCACATAACCAAGGCAGGCCATCGCAAGAGGTATCCAGGCGGGAAGGAGCGCGTAGTGGAAGGCACCTCGATTAGCCCTCCATCGGTCCATAACGAACACAGCCAGGACATAGAGAATGGCACCCAGAGCAAACAACGCAAAACCACGCTTGCGGGTCCGACTGTTGGCGAAGGTTGTTTCGGGAACGTTCATTTCGTTCATATATCGATTTGACAGGGTAGAGTGCGCCGCATCACGCAGTAGTCGCCCAACGAACCTGCTCAGAGGCGCCGCGCCCAAAATGCCGGCATACAAACAGAAGCGCTATCGCCGCGTGCTCTGAAGCAGGCGGGTTAAGCGTCCTGGCCTGGGTCATTTGAATTCCTGCACGTGCTCGATGAAGGGGGCAGACCATAGTTTGGTGCGGTTTTGCTCGTGTGTTTGCTCTCACCGGTGCGGGAATCGCACCAAACTATGGTCTGACCCCTTTGATGGTCTGACCCCTTTGATGGTCTGACCCCTTTGATGGTCTGACCCCTTTGACGAAAGTCTCATGTCCTCGAGGCCCCTGAGGTCGGACGATTCCGCGCCCGTACATCCTGCAAAAAGGCGTCTAGCGATTGCCGGATAATGCCGTCCGCCGGCGGTTCAAAATCATAGTGCTCGAACATGTCCCGAAATTCCAGCGTTTCTCGCGGCCGCAGCCTTGTACCGCGAGAAAACGGGCCGACCTCGCCCTCCCAGCCGGGAATCTCAACCACATCAAATTCGCGGTTGGGCCAGTCCTCGGGGGGGCGGCCGGGAACCATAAAGTAAGGGTCAATCCAATAAGTGCGGTTCTCGCCGACATCGAAAAGGCAGATGGTTCCTTCATCATGCACCACTTGAACAACGGCATCCGACTGAACCCGATGGACGCGTACGGTTTTGGCGGCATTGACCACACCGCGAAACCTCCACACTCGCTCGTTCGCCTCCCGGTATCTGCGCAAGGGGGTAAGCACCCGGCTCTTGAGATCAAGCAGCCACCAGATTGCGAAGACGAGGAGGCCCACGGCGATGGCGACACCAGCGGACGCCCTCTTGGTGGCTATGGCAAATGCGACGGCTGCAAGCACGCCGATGGTTGTGCCGACGAGCCTGAGCTTAAACTGCCGGGTTCGGAAAGGGGAAGGTGTAAGCGGCATCGAATCGAGCAAGCGTTTCCGCTCGTCTTCCGTCACTTGCTGCTCGATGGTTTGGTGCATGCTCAGGATGCTGCCGCCGAACGACAGAACCGAGCGACAGCCGACCCGCCGTGATAACGCTTGTGACTCCCGACTACCGGGGCGCGTCGGCGAAGTCCGCGACTCTCGAACGGCGAAGCGGGGCGGCTGTTCGCTCCAGTGATCTGGTTCGGCCCGATAACCGTCAAAAACCAGCCGCCCAGTAACTCTCTCTGCCGGCGGCGAAACGCAATTCCCCACGCACGCCCGGCTGCTCGTGGCTGGTCGTGGACGTTCGGCAAAGATCCCCAACAAATAAGGCGACACGAAACTCGCCGACGCCCCCTTCCCGCTTGAACTCATAACCGACCTCTCTGGCTTGCAGGCTGATCGTCGCGGGAGCAACGGCGCTTACAGAATTTGTGATGCCGTCGGCCACGTAGCTACCCGTGAATCGCTGACCATCCGGCCCAGCGATGACCAAGCTCACGGGACGAGTCGCGGCCGACGCAGTGGGGAATGCGGTCAGTATAACCAAGATGGCAACAAGGCCGATCAGTGTGACTGCGATGATAATGATTCGTTTCTTCATAGATTGAGCATTTTGCGACTAGCATGCGCCGCCGAACGCTGCGCCTCACCTACCGCCGCCGGGGAGGCAGATGGAGCGCAAACAGGATATTCGAATTCTTCCGGACTGCCGAGCGGAAAGCGCGGGCGGCGGTTAGGTGCAGGCGCCTGGTTCGGTTTCATACCCCCTTCTTCCAGTTCGTAACCATTCTGACTTGCTCTTTCGTGTGAGGGGATGTCTGCCTGCCGTTGGGCGTGCCTCGTCGCAAAGCGGCGAGCTTTTGAATCACATCCGTTTCTTCCGCCATACCGTGGCGCTTCAGATAGCAGCCGACCACCGTGCCGGTCCGCCCCCGACCGGCCCAGCAATGGACGTAAACTGGATTCTCATCAGCAATGGACCGGTCGATTACATCGAGAATACAGCGCAGGGTCCACGGGGACGGAACACCGCGGTCCTCTACCGGAATGTTTGCGTAAGTCGTCTGAACGGACTCCTGCTCGGAAACTTGGCGCAACACGCTCCGATACGGAGGTATGACCTTCGCATCCTCGTTCACTTCGTCCTCATCGGTAAGGTCGATGAACGTCCTAATGCCACGAGCAATGAGAGCCTGCAGCCTCTTGCGCGTCATCTCAGGGTTGACCTCTCCCGGATACTCGCCTGCCAGAAGCTGCTCCGGCACCACCCAGTATGACCCGGAAAATGGGGTTGGAAGTTCTTCAGCCATGCTCTAATGCCGAACGAACAGCTCACCGATGGCGGCCCCTCCGCGACCTCCGAACTGGCGAACGGCGTGCGGGGGCCGCCATTCGGTGCAGCGCTTGGTTCGCCTTTGTGAGCTTCAAAGGATGATCGGGATTCTCGCGGATGAACTGCTCCACATCGCGGAGTCGGGTTGGCAACTCAGCGTGGGAGCCTCGCCCGCTCATGAAGCGAAATCCTGCCTGAAACAGGGCTTCGACCACTTTCCACTGCTCGAGCTGGGATGAGCGAGGGGCGCGAAAAGTCTTTCCCATCGCATGAAGAGAACCGCCACATTCCGGGCATCGGAAAGAAACGGTCTCCGTCATGCCGAGCACGTAACAATCCCTGTGGAGTTCTCTGCTCTTTCCGGGGACCGTCTTCTTGAACACCTTCCGACAGGTGAAACAGGCGTGCTGAAGGGTGTGTTCCATACTATGGCGAACGGTGAGCGCAGCCATGCCGGGCCGCTGACGTCCGACTGCAACTGAGACGCTCTCCCGGAGTTGGCTGACGCGACTGGTTCGGCTGGGTCATGTATATCCAAGGGAGAAGTATCTCGCACACTTGGCTGTGCGCGGATCATAAAAGATAGACCAAGGGTCGGGATCAGAACCGGAGAGAAATAAGCAACGAATCACTTTCCTTCCCTCAAGGACCATCCCCTGGAATTTCACACGGTAGTCTTTTGTATGCGCCAGGATTTCCCTAATTTCTTGGGAGGTCCACGCATTTGTGGAACGGCTCGGCGTTTCCAAATAGGCTTGGATGTCAACGAGGGCTTCTTGGGTGTCCTGCTCGGATGGCTTCCATTTTCCATCCAGAATGACTCGATTCGTCTGTGGGATATCGGTGGCAAGGCCGGCAACAGCCGCACTCTGAACCAGCACCAACGCGAACAGGGAGGCGAAGATTATCTTCACAGTCGAACGCCAGAACTGACCGACGCGGGCGGCCAGTGGCATCCGAATTGGAAACTGACGTGGCCCGCCCGCGTTCGGTCCAGTGATCTGGTTCGGCGGTCTCATTTGTTCTTCACCTTGCCCAAGATGCTCTGCCTCGACAACCCGCCCCAGAACCGGCTGTCGAAAGAGTTCGTGGTATTGTCGCCGACTAGGAAGTACGCGTCGGCTGCAATCTTGTATGGGTAGGTGACGGTGGGCAGGGAAATCGCGACGTAGCGAATGCCTGCCAACCGGTCAGGTTGTGCCTCGCGCTTCCCATCAATGTAAACACCGTCGTCTCGAATCTCCAAACTCTCTCCCGGAAGACCGATGACTCGCATCGCCCAAATCTCCTGGGGCTGCGTCAGTGTCTCCTTCGGCGGCGGATGAAACACGACAACATCCCATCGCTGCGGCCCGGCCTTACGAAATGCGGACATATCCGCCACAAAGCCCTCATTCGGCTGGATGGTTGGCGACATGGCGGACGAGCCGCTCTGCCGGAAGCGCCCCTCGGAGCATCCGGTCGCAAGAACAACGAGCGTGAGAATCAGAATGGAGACGCGCATAACCGCCGAACTATTTGATTACTAGGAAAGAATTCCTAGTTATTGGATAATGCTGGACAAACTGGGAAAGAATTCCTGGTTTCATTAGAATGAAGGGGTCAGACCATAGTTTGGTGCGGTTTTGCTCGTGTGTTTGCTCTCACCGGTGCGGGAATCGCACCAAACTATGGTCTGACCCCTTTTTCCTTTTTCCGGCCGCCGGAGCAGCCGAGCGCCGGAGCTTTCTGCGCACGCAAGCCAGGCCGGCGGTGGCCGCGCCCAGGAGCGCGCAGGCGGAGGGCTCAGGGATGATGGTTGCCTCCAGGCTGAGATAGCCTGCCTGGGCAAAGGGTCCCTCCCACGCCGTGCCATCATCGGGGCTGTAGGCCAAAGCGTTGATGGCCCAGGTGTCGGGGGGGCCAACGGAGGTTTGCAGCCAGGCTCCGGTTCCGGAAGTGGCCGTCAGCGCCAGCCAGTAAGTCGTATTGGGCTGCAAGGTGAAAGCGCTGGCAAAGGTCAGGAGCACGGCGCTGCTGCTGCTGGTGGAAGGGGTGTTGAGGAATTGCCCCAGCTCGGTGCCTGGAAACGCGATGGCGTTCTGTCGCAGGTCCAGCACAAAGGTGGCGGTGCCACCTTGGGCGAACAGTTCGAGGCTGGCCGCGTGCAACACTGCGGGCTGATTGCCGGTCGTGAAGGAAGTGGCGGCCCATTCGCCGGACGTGACGCTCCGATAGAAACCGACGTAGGGCCGGTCCAGGTTGGACGCCACCGTGGTGGCCTGGAGACTGGGGGCTCCGAGAAGGAAGAGTGCGAAAGCTGAAAGGGTCGCTCTGAGTGCCTTCATAGTTGAGCGGCTTTTATAGAAGACCACCTTCTATGTCAAGGGCTTCGCGGCGGGCAGAGGTCGTCAAAAACAAAAATGACGGCTCCTGACGGCCCGTGACGGCTCCTGACGGTTCCTGACGGTAGTCCAGCTCCGGGCCGGACTTGCTCGCCAAAACCGATGCTACGCTTGCGCCATGGCGATCAAGTTTCGAGCGAAGTCGAAGGAGGAAATCCCCGCGGAGTTGCAGGGGCTGTATGTGGAGCGGGATGGAGCCTGGGTGCTGGATGTGGAGGGGGCGGTGGAGAGGTCGAAGGTGGACGAGTTCCGGGACGCCAACGTGGCGCTGAGGCGCGAGCGGGACGAGATCAAGCGCCGGTTCGAGCGGTCGGAGTCGGAGCAGGTGCAGGCGGTGGTGGCGGAGCGGGATGCGCTGAATGCGCGGCTGACGGCGATCCAAATTGACCAGGGGGTGACGGCGGCGGCGTCGAAGCGGGGGCTGCGGCCGACGGCGATCCCGGATATCACGGCGCGGGCGCGGAGCGTGTTCCGGCTGGAGAAGGGTGTTCCCACCGCGTTTGAGGCGGATGGGCAGACGGTGCGCATGGGCAAGGATGGCCTCACGCCGTTGAATTTGGAGGAGTGGGTGGATCTGCAGGTCGCCGACGCTCCTCATTTGTTCGAGTCCAACGCCGGTGGCGGGGCTGCCGGCGACGCTTCCGGGGGAGGCGCAGCGGCGCGAGCAGGCAGGTCCGTGAAGAACCCGTTCCGGAAGGAGACGTGGAATCTCACGGAGCAAATGAAGTTGCAGAAATCCGATCCGCAGTTGGCGGCCCGATTGAGGGCGGCTGCATAGGGGAAGGCAGGCGAGACGCCTGCCCTACTTTGCGGATCACAACCGGAGATAGTGAAATATGGCTAAGACAGCAGTGGCGGACATTATCATCCCCACGGAGTTTGAGAAATACGCCATCGAGCGGACAGCCGAGCTGTCGCGCTTTGGCAGATCGGGCATCGTCGAGACGGGCGATGCGTTTGACCGGATCGCGGCGCAGGGCGGGCGCGAGGTCAAGATGCCGTTCTGGAAGGACCTGACGGCGACCCGACAGCTTCTGAGCGATTCGGCGTCGCTGACGGTGAACAAGATCCAGGCGGACCAGGACATCGCGCGGATCCACAACGACGCGCAGGCGTGGAGCGTGAACCACCTGGCGAGCGTGATCTCGGGCGATGATCCGTTGCAGGCGATCGTGGACCTGGTGGCGGCCTACTGGGCGCGGCAGGACGAGGGGCTGGTGATCTCCTGCCTCAAGGGGATGTTCGCGGCGGCCTCGATGTCGGGGAACTTGCTGGCGATTCATTCGGAGTCGGTGGCGGGGCAGTCCGCTACCACGCGGCTGACGGGCACGACGTTCATTGATGCGTGCGCGAAGCTGGGTGATGCGGCCAGCCGGCTGACGGCGGTGGCGATGCACTCGGCGACGGAGGCGGCGCTCAAGAAGCTCGATCTGATTGACTTCCTGCCGGACAGCGAAGGGAAGCCGAGTCTGGCCAGCTTCCAGGGGCGGCGTGTTGTCGTGGACGACAGCTTGCCGACGCGAGCGGGCACCACGGATGGGACGGTTTATACGACCTACCTGTTCGGCCAGGGCGCGTTTGCGAAGGGTGTTGCTCCGCTGAGTGGCACGCCGCTGCAGGGCGGGCACGGCACGGAGGGCGTGGAACTGGCGCGTGTGCCGCTGGACAGCGACACCGTGCTGATCAACCGGCGCCGCTACATCCTGCATCCGCGTGGCGTGAAGTTCACCAGCGCTTCGGTGGCGGCTGACTCGCCGACGAATGCGGAGCTGGAGACCGCGGCCAACTGGGTGCGCATCTGGGAGAACAAGAACGTCCGCTTGGTCGCGATCACCCACAACAACTGACCAGGCAAAAGCTGAAAGCAGAAATGCTGAAAAGCTGAAATGGCCGGCGTGGGGAGGAGTTAGAGCCTCCTCACGTCGGCTGCTACGAAAGGAAAACGATTATGGGTAAAGAGATTCCGCGCAGCTTCGAGAGGATTCGGAGCGGCGAGCAGATTCAGTATCCGACTTTCACCAACGTCGCGGCGGCGGTGGCGGCCGGTGTGACGGCGGCGAAGTTCCCGCGGCGCATCATTCACTTGAGCGCCGGCGGAACGGGTGCGGTGCCGTGCCTGGCGATCAGCGACGGCGCGAACTGGAAACAGATCGCGATTGGCGCGAACGCCATTTAGGCAAAGCAGAAAGTAGAAAGCAGAAAGCAGAAATGAGTGAGTTGCTGCCAATTATTCGGCGGGTGAGGCGTCCGCTGTTGCCGGTGGAGGGCCTTGCCGGCGGCCATCAGGCGAACGCCAAGCCTGCGGTGGTGCCCGCTGCTGGTTCTGACATCAGTGCGGCCACGACTAAACCCTCCAACCCACCGGAGCCCAAGCAGAATGGCCAAGTTGCTCCATCTCAACCGACCGAATACGCGCGTTAGCAAAGCCCTGCGCGCCTGGTGGGTGATGCGGCGGCAAAAGCGGCGGCGGCGGCAAGGCCAGCCGGAGTTGCCGCCGCTGCCAACGGTGTTGGTGGGTAACGGGTCTTACTATGCCCAGCAGGAATGGTTCAACACTGTGTTTGAGGTGCAGGTGGACCTGGGAGGCTGGCCTGAGGCGATGGTGGAGATTTGGCTGAATGTCAACGAAGGCGGGTTCGCGTTTCTCGATCTGGTCGCGAGCGACATCGGCGAGTATTTGCATGTGCTGGCCGCCTATGGCGAGGAGTTGCTGGTGTACAAGGCGCGGTATCGGAGCGCGACGGGGGAGCTGGGGCCGTTTTCGAATGAGCTGGCGATTCAAATCGTGATCTGAGCTATGGCACTGACACTGATCAAAGAGGATGGCACGGGGAAGGCGGACGCGAACAGCTACGCGAGCGTGGCGGACGGGGACGCCTATTTCGAGGCGCACTTGTATGCGTCGGCGTGGACGGCTGCCACTGCGACTACGAAGGCCGCGGCGTTGGTGATGGCGACGCGGTTGGTGGATTCGCAATACCAGTTCAACGGCTATCGGGCGCATGAGGAGCAGGCGTTGCAGTGGCCGCGGGAGCGGTGCCCGGACCCGGACCGGAATGCAGTGACGAGCTCACTGCAGTCGCCGGTGCTGAGCAGCTTCGTGCCGAATGATGAAGTGCCGAAGGGTGTGGTGGAAGCGGTGTGCGAGATGGCGCGGGAATTGTTGATCGCGGACCGGACGGCGGCGCCGCCGGGTGAGGGGATCAGCTCGCAGCAGAGCAGCACGTCGTCCCACGATTCGAGCGGCGGGTCCAGCAGCCAGACGAGCATCAGCTACAGCAAGGAGGACACGCGGCCGATTGTGTCGCGGGTCGCCCAGGCGATGCTGGCGAAGTATGGGGCGCTGATTCAGGGGGGAAGCGGGAGCGTGCGGCTGGTGAGGGCATGAAGTGGCTTTGGACCATGCTGATGTTGGGGTGCGCTGCTGTAGCGGTCGGCGCTGAGCAGCTGACGCTGGCGTGGGATCCGTCGCCCTCGGCGGGCGTGTCGGGTTACCGGCTCTACTACGGCACGAATACGCGGTCGTATCCGTTCGTGACCAACGCGGGCCTGGTGCTGACGCAGTCGGTGAGGCTGCCGCACCGCGGGCGGTGGTTCTTTGCCGCAACGGCCTACAGCACCAATGGGCTGGAGTCGGACTTCAGTAGTGAGGTGTCGTGGGAGAGCAAGCCCTTGCCGCCGGCCATGGCCGGTGAGTCGTGGGTGCGGTTGGCGCCGGTGTTCGGGCGGAGCACGAACCTGGCGGCGTGGGGGACTGTGACCGGTGAGGCGACGTGGTTTCCGGCGACGAACCGGATGGAGTTCTTTCGAGTGAACCGGCTCCTGATGGAGCGAGTGTTGGTGCCATGACAAACATGAACGTGACGGATTTGATCAGCAACGTGGACCGCGCCGCGGCGATGAATGACCGGTGGTTGTTCGTAGCCAGTTTGGTCGTGTTCGGCGTCTTCGCGTGGTTCGTGATGCGGTATTTCGTGCTGCAACACGAGCGGCTGATCGCGGACCACAAGCAGGCCAGGGACAGCTATCAAGAAAGCCTGCGTGGTGTAGTGGCGGAGCAGAGCGCGGCGAACGCCAAGCTCATCGTCTGCCTGGACAACAACACAAAAGTTCTGGAGGAGTGCAGGGATGAGCTGCGCCTCGTCCGGATGGAAAGGAAACAGTCATGAAGAAGATGAGTCGCGGTGAGAAGTGTGTATGGGCAGCGGTGGCGGCCGGGGCGCTGGCCTTGCTGGTAGCGTGTGCGGCCGGGTGCGGCACGCTGGACCGGGCGGCGTACAAGCAGGAAGTGACGTGGACCAACGCGCCGGTGGTGCATGTGTTCACCAACACCGTGGTCGTGACGAACACGGTACCGGTAGTCACGGAGCGCACCAACGTCGTGTATGTGACCAACGCCATGACTGGAGCCGTGGCGGGCTACCTGGAGCGCGAGCCAGTGGTAACGAACATGGTGACCGCGGTGGTGACCAATATCGTGCCCATGTTCTACACCAACCTGGTGCAGGTGCCGGTGACCAACCTGGTCGCCAATCCGGAGGCGTTGGCGACGATCGAGGCCACGGGGTCCATCGTCAACACGTTCGCGCCTGGCATTGGCAGTATTGTCGCCCTGGCGCTGGCGGGGCTGTATCACGGGTACAGGCAGGTGGCGCACCGGAAGGTCAACGAGGCGCTGGTGCAGGGTGTCGAGACGGCGCGGGCCATTCTCACTACCACGCCGCAGGGGCAAGCGGCGGACGCGCAGTTCGTGAAGTGGTTGATGGATCACCAGAAGGAGGCCGGCGTGTTCACGACGGTGTCGAGCCTGGTCGAGCAGCTCAGCGACAATCCGGCGGCCCGGATGACGGCGCAGGAGATTGCGCAGCGCGTTCAGCAGGCGCAAAGTCAGCGGACGACTGGGCAGGCGGTGGCGGCCAACTAACGCGCGTCGTATGAGCAACGATCTTCTGCAATCGGCAATCGCTGCCTGGGCAGCAAAGGACCTTCCGGCGCGGCTCCACTCAACGCAAGTGGCCAAGCTGCTCAACTGCTCGCCCGAAGACGTGGCGATTCTCGCCAGCTCGGGGAAGCTTCGGCCTTTGGGCAAGCCTCGGCCGAGTGCGGTGAAGTACTTCGGCACGATCGAGCTGATTACTCTGATGGCGGATCGGGCGTGGCTGGATGAAGTGACGAAAACCATCAGCTCCTACTGGCGGCGGAAAAACGAGCGCCGCAAGGGCTCCCTGCGGGGAACCGATGCGGCGGCGTTGGCGCTGAATTAGCCCGTTGGGGGCGGTTCAGACGGCTTGGGCCTGGGCGCTTTCGGGCGCCTGGGCCTGATTCGTTTCGGGGGTCGTCGGCTTCGCTTGAAAGTCAACCGGCACTACCTTCGGCTGTTGCATGGCCTGAGGGTCTTGCTTCCATTGCTTCTCCCAGTCGTCCAGAGACGGCACGGTGACCTCAGCGCGCTTAGCGTAGGCGTGGTGCACCGCTTTCGAGTTGTGCCCCAAGGCCTGCTGCGCGAAGCGCTCGGGGAAGCCGCACTTAAGAGCCCGCTCAGCCCATGCGTAGCGGTATGAATGGAGAGTTACCCCGCTGATCTTTAGGCCCGCGCAGCGCTGCCTGAACTCGGTGGCGCGATCACCTGGGCGGACGGTGCGCAGGTAGGGAAAGAGCGGGCCCTTCTCAGGGCGGCGTTTAAGGATGGCAGCTACTTCCTCGCTGAAGCGGATAAGGGCCGGGTTGAGCTTGCCGCCGCGGGACTTGAGCTTGGCCCGGCTGTAGCAGAGGGTGCGGCGGTCCCAGTCGATATCCTCGGCGGTGAGACAGGCCGCGTCGGTCTGTGCGGCACCGGTGTGCCAGAGGATCTCGTAGAAGTCGCGGCGCTCGCTATAATGGTGTTGGTCGCTGTTCCGTGATCCTTTGTTCCGTCGTTCCGCGGCGGTTTCGCCCTCGATGATCCTGCAGTGTTCTTCGAGGGTGATCGCCCGTTTCAGTTTAAAAATCGGGCGCGGCCACTGGAGGCGGGGAATCACCGGCCTGAGCAGCCAATCCATACCAAGGGCGTGGTTGTGAATGCGGCGGAGGTACACGTTGGTTGAGACCTTGCCGTTGTGGAGGACGCGGTCGAAGTGTTCCGCCCTGGTCTCCGCAACCTTGAGGTTGCGGATGCGATTGAAGTTCTTGTCTTTGATCGCCACCTCCCAGCGCCGGCGGGTCTCGTCGATCTTCTTTTCAACAATGTGCTCCATCACTTCCTGCCAGGTGCGGGTAGCGAGTTTGGGGTCAGTGGCGTTGAGGTAAACCCGGGCGAGGCCGAGGCTGATCCCCGGCTGGCGTTCTGTCTCATTCATCGCGTTGACCTTCTGCTCGGCTTCGGCCTTCACGCGCGTCTTAAGGCTGACCGAGTTACCCGTCAGAGTGTCATACGCGTAGTACATCCCCCACGTGCGTTTAAACTTTCGATACCGTTGCGACATATCCGTCTCTTTCATTTTGCAAGGATATGGCGACCGATTTGCTCTCGCATCCGAGCAACTGGCGTGTAAGCGCCATGCGCTGCCGGATAGTTGGCGAGAGTGAAAGTCGTTGAAGATTGCGTTGAAGATTCGGCCCCGACTCCCCGTAAGCGACGCAGTTACAATCACTTACAGAGCGAGGCGAGGGTCGGAATCGTTCAAAAAACCCCGAATCCAGGGCCTAAAATAAGCGGTTTCTGCGGACTACGCAACCCTGCTCGTACACTTGGTTTTCGCGCTTTCCCGCACTCGACTGCTGACATTTTTGCTGACAGTCGAAAAAAAGCAGACGCGACAGGCTACGCCACGAATGCGACTTGCTCATCCCCCTCCAAAACTCGCCTGCACCCCCGTGCCACATATTCAGCCACCGCTGGCACAACCGAGTTGCCAATCATTCGATAACGGATGGTTTTGGGGAAGCCGTCCGTCCATCCTGGCGGGAAGCCTTGGAGTTTTTCGTATTCCAGCGGGGTGAAGTATCGGCACGTTTGGGCCTTCTTGTCGGCAAGAAACAAATACCAGCCGTGACAAACGATGGTTGGAAAGTCTTCCCACCTGTAGGCGGTCAATCCTGGGGTGGCATGGCTCACAACTACGAAGTCTTCCCCCTCAAGAGCATCGCTCGCAGCCACTCGGGAATTTTGTTTCGGCGGTGGCGGTGGTGCAGAAGCCGTTGGGTTTCCAAATTGATGTAGAACTCGGAAGGAACATCGGGTTGCAGTGTCGCCGTGAGGGTCTGAATCGGTGCTGACGATAAAGACGCGCCTCCTGCTTTGGACAAATCCAAAACTTCGGGCATTGATTGTCCGCCATGATAAATCACGGTGGCCGACTTGGGACAGGGCTTGGGCCACGTTGCACATGGCTTGGCCGTTGTCGGCAGATAGTAGTCCAGTAACGTTTTCGCCCACCGCAATGGTAGGGCGCAGCTCTCCAATAATCCTGGTCGCTTCATAAAAAAGGTTGGAGCGCTTTCCTCCGTCCAGTCCCGCTCGCAGTCCCAACACCGAAACATCCTGGCACGGGAACCCGTAAGTGATTACGTCCACCCTGGCCAACTGGTCCGCGCCGACTTTCCGAACATCACCAAAAATCTGTGCGTCTGGAAACTTGGCCGTGAGCAACCGCTGGCAGCGCGGGTCATTCTCGATACACCAAACCGTCTTGAATCCTTGCCTTTCAAAACCAAGGTCAAAACCGCCGATGCCAGCGAACAAGCTGCCGTGGGTTAGAGTGCGCCCCATGCCTATTGTAAAGGGGCCACAGGGCATTTCTAACAAATCTCACGGGAGCGCAGCAGACCCCCGAAAACACGGGGAGAATCTGCCGTTGCAGGACCGCCCAAAATCTGGTTCAATTCCACAAAATGAAAGGACATTCGAGAGCGAGATAAACTGACGAAACAACAAGACAACTAAACTTTGCAGCTTTGCTGCGGGGTCCAGTCTGAGAAACCGCGAATTTCCAGTGAAGGGACCCGCCCAAAGTTGCGCCCCATCGGGCGCAGCTTGGTGCATTCCCTTCACGGGCGCTTCGCGGTGCCCTCAGACGGCGTGTATCGAGTTTGCGCCCCTTTCTTTTCCGCAACCCGCTCGCTTTGCATGGGGAAACTTATGAAACAAATAATTCGCTTGTGTTGCCTACTCGTCTTTCTTTGCGCGTCGGTGCGGTTGTTCGCCGCAGTTACTTTCGTCAACAATAACCCCCCAATAACAGTCACACCCTACGGCGGCACTTATACCTACTCAGTAACTTGGTCTGCGACATTCGTACCTACTGTTGCCTCTATCTTTACCAATGGGAATATCCTCCTTTTCGTTAGCCAGACCTTTCCAACAAATTACACCTTCTCCTACACTATTAGCGGAGTTGACTCCTGCAACGACGCCTACTATCAGCTTTCTGTTGGCGGTGCGTATTCTGGTAGTGTCTATCTTCACGTCTCCCCTGCCGTTCTAACGCAACCCCAAAATACTGTTTGCCTTGCAGGCGCTTCCACTTCGATGGGAATTGCCGCAGGGCCGCAAGCTGCCACTCGCCAATGGATTGACGCCGCAACAGGGAACGTGCTTTGGACTGGCACAAGCTTCTCTCCTACCGTTGCGAACAATGGGCAGCGCATTTTCTGTAGAATATCCAACTCCTACGGTTCAGTGAGTTCTTCGTCTGCTGTTTTGACCGTTGGCACTGCCCCCACTATAAGCAGTCAACCCGCCGATGTCGCAGCAGCGATTGGGACTCCCGCAACATTCTCCGTTTCGGCTTCTGGCTCGCAACCTCTGAACTACCAATGGTACAAGAGCGGAACCGCCATGCAAGGTGCAAATCTCACCTACATCGGATTTTCGGCGGTTACTGAAACCGATGCGGGAACCTATCAGGTTGTTATCACGAACGGTTTTGGGCGCGTGACGAGTAGCAGCGGAACGCTGAGGGTTGGCACCATGCCTTCAATCACAAGCCACCCAACGAGCCTCGTCGTCACGCAAGGCCAAACGGCGGTGTTCGCGGTTTCCGCCACGGGTTCAACCCCGACCAGCTACCAATGGACAAGGAATGGAGCGGACATTTCGAGCGCGACAAAGAGCAGTTACACAATTTCAAATGCGGTTGCGGCTTCTGAGGCGACGTATGCTGTTAAAGTCAGCAATGCCTTTGGAAACGTCACAAGTTCAAACGCGGTCCTTGCCGTGCTCGTGCCTGCTACCATCACGGTCCACCCAATCAGCCAACAAGTGTTTTCAGGGAATAGTGCAACGTTTTCGGTTACTGCCACGGGAACACCACCGTTGGGTTGCCAATGGTTCAAGAATGGTGTTGCTCTTGTGGACGGCAATAATGTCCTGGGGGCCAACTCCAACAGGCTCGATTTAACCACCACGACAACAAACGACAGCGGGTCATACAGGGTGACCGTGAGCAACGATTACGGAACCGATACGAGCAGCGTTGCCAACCTGCTCGTTGGAGTGCCGCCCCAATACCTGAGCATTCGCTCTGTTGCAAGTAATGCTGTTGCATTGGAAATGGCTGGCTCGGCGGGGTTCGCTTACGTGTTGGAAGCAGCAACGAATGTGACCCCGCCCGTTTTGTGGCAGGCCATCGCTACAAATACTGCCGACAGCAATGGGTTGTGGAGTTGCTTCGACAGCAATTCAGTGCAGATGCGTTTTTACCGCAGCACAACGCAGTGAAGGCGTGACGCTTTCTTCAATTGCGACACTTTGTGGACCCCGCTCGGCAAGAATTAGCGGTGAGCTAAGAAGCAAATACGGTCAGCGGCCTAGGAATCTCCTTGTCGGCGCTTTGGCAACAAAAGCGCACAGGCCAACCTTCCATTTCAAGCACAGCAACATTTAGTGAATAAAGTTTTTCCCATCGGGTCATAGAGAGTGTAAAGACCTTTAGAACGGGATTGCCTGTCAATCGTGAGCCTCTTTTTGGCAGACAGGCGCGACGTGGAGCGCGAACCCCCACACAGTTCTTGGTTACAGTGGTAATGAAGCGAAGCCGTCTCTCGTGGCGGTGGAACAAGCTCGGAACCATTAGAAACCTAAAGTCCGTAAGAAGAACTCTGGCGAGTTGCGAAAGCACAGGCTACTGCGGAAGCGAGCGACCTTGAGCCAGATGCCGCAGAATATGGTGAATAATGCGGTCTGAATCCCACGCCTAACCTTAACGGGGGCAGGAAAGCAGATGCGAACAATTGGCTACCACTAAAGACAAGAACTGGAAATATCGGCACAAGAATCTAGCCTGACGGCACACCAACGCAGGCAAGCCGAGAAAAAGCTTGTGAACCGCGCTAAATCGCAGGGTTGAAACACGGCCCAATAGGAATCCTGTAACCATCCTTCCTTTCAGGGGCAGATTCACACAGGAAAGCAGAGTGTTCAGCTTTTTAGTAAAACCGACGCAAGGAGGTTTTGGCGAGCCACGCGAGCCAAGACATTCATTCCAAAGAAACAACCAGCTTCGCTTGGGCTTCTTGGGTTTGAATGTAACGCCATCCGCTCCGCTTCTGGCGTGGCGCGTTCCGCGCCTTAAGTCTCACTGGTAAACTCCTTTTTCTTTTTGGTTCTCAGGTCCATTCCGAGTCCGCGCCCCGCGATTCACACTTTTCCATTCAAGAAACAGACCAGTTGCCCGTTTTGAGTGTAATTCCATCTGTGGAACTCACGAGCGACACAGCCCTGATAGAAGCCGAGCAACTAGTTGCGGTGCGCGATTTGCTCCCCGACGCTTCCCTAAAGATAACCCTCAGTGAGACAGGGGAGTTCAGCCATAGCGAAGATTGGAAGGAACGGTCAGGGCTGGAAGCCGAACTGCTGGACCAAATTGACCAGTCGCGCAACGGTCTGGTGGTCAATCGGGCGACAGCAACCTACTCTTACGTTGACCCGCAAACCTTGAGACGCGGAAGTTTCCGCGCCAACCTTTACAGGCTGAGTGCGGAGCAGAATCACGCCTACCTTGACGCCCACTTCTGGCCCTTTCGGTGTGGCTTCAAGTGTCAAGTAATGATGGTTGTGGTAGAGCCTCAGTGGCAGGGCAGCTTTTTCAACTTCAAGGACTTTCTCATCGGCAAAATCTGCGCCACCCTGTTCGCGCTTCAACGGAACCCCGTCTATCACGTTTTCGGCCATGCCTTGGGCAACAAGTATCCAGTGAGAAACCCCGCCGATGATTGGAGAATGCAGAAGTTGGAGGACGGGGAATATCGTTTGGTGCGGATGTATCAAAGGCTTGGGTTTTTCCGTGCGTTTGCAGAGGACAACGCCCTGTGTCTCTACTCCCCGAACTCGCTGAGGCTCATGGAGGCCGAAGACCCAAACAAGGCGAACTTCGTCAAGGCGTCACTCGAAGTCCACCAATGGAAACCATTTCACGGCGCAAACCGCGCCGACAAGAAGCAAGAATAACTATGAACGCAGCACATGAGAACAAACGTCAATTCGCCATGTCCATTTTGGAAGGGCTTGCTCGCAGGCTCAATAGTCTGACAGCGGACTTCTTCTATCTGGCCTTGGATGAAGCTGGATTCGAGGAACACGAAAAGGTGCGGTTGGTGGGGGCGTGTTTCCGAACCGCGCAAGCTCGGCGGTGGTTGCAGCGAACTTCATTCTCCCAAAAGAGCACCCGCAACAACAGCAACCTGCTCTCGGTTTGGTATAGCAACCTCTATGGAGTGGACAAGAACGGGGGCCAGATTCCACGGGCCGAGATTGAGGCCGAGTATGGCCGATGGAGAGGGAAGGGCATGGAACCGCCCGACCGCTTGGCCAAGTTCTGGTTGTGGCAGAAGGAGTTCATGGACAGTTGGGAGCGTCAGGACACGGCGAAAGCGCCCCAGGATTCTTTGGTCAGGCAGTTAGCCAGGCTCCAGGGTGTTCTTTAGCCAGCTTGAACGTATCGGTTTGCGTATCGGTTCTATGGTTCGGGTGGTATTTTCTGAAAGAGAGAAACATAATCCACCCCCTGCCACGCCAAAAGCCGAGTTCCCGATTTTTTCATAAATTAGGCCCCTGGTGCCCATAATAAAAAACGGCCTCTCAATCCAACCCGCCCCCAAAAGAAAAATAAAAAACCCGCTCGGCATTTGAGCGGGTCGGCTTGTCGTTAATTGTGACGCCTCAGTTCGGCCAGCGATTGCCGAAAAGCTTTCTTAAACCGCTGACAGCAGAGGTCAGTTTCAAAAACTCATAGGGAGATTCATACTTGAAGCCAAGCATTGCAAGTCGCCGAGGAAAGAGTCTGGTAAAGCTGTAACCGAGCATTTCTCTGCCTTCGACCAATGAGCCTTGGTTGTTGTTTGCAGAATCGAAAGCCCAAATAAGGTCGGCCTGCCTGATTCCCTTTTGAACTTCAGGCTGCGAGATAGCGGTGATGGGGAGTGCCGAACCAAACAATCTGGCGAACTCTGTTCTCTGCCCGATTTGCTTTACTGCGGCGTTCGTTAAGAACCCCCTGAGTTCTTGATTCAGGACTTCAAATTCATCCGATGTTAGTTTAATTGTAACTAATTTCATATAATACTAAGAATAAGATAAGCTTGGCATCTTGTCAACACAAATAATGCACGGTTGGCCACATTTTTCTCTGGAATCACCGCCCGATAAAAAGCAATAAAAAACCCGCTCGCCAACAGAGCGGGTTAAGTGTCACAACCTTGAAACCAATCACTGGTTTGGGCATTCATCCCAACACCACGCACACGCACCGATGGGATAGACCTTCAAGAGCCTGCCGTCAGTGGTCACGATGCTTTGGCCCTGCCATAGTTCTTCCTCTTGGTTACGGGTGACGAAGGCGTCTCTTGCCGAGTCCAATCGAGAACCAGGAACCATCGCAGCTACCTTGTGCGCCACTTCCAATTCAAAGCAAGGCGTGGCCCACCCGTTCCACAATTCGCCCTTGGTCCATCCCTGGAATTGGGAGTCCTCACCCTCAAGGCAAAACACTCCCGCCCGATAGACTCTGGCCTGCTGGTCTTCGACTGGCACCACGCGGAACCTGCCAAGGTCAGAGACGGGAATGGTCAGTTGAAACCCGCCTCCGAGAGGGTGCGCCAAAAGGTTCCCAGCAGCGTCTTGCCCGTCCACCACCAAGGCTCCCGTGGGGAACTGGCAATCGTCTCGCACTATCGTCTCATTCTTTTGGAATTTCATATCACGCCAATTCTTCCGTCTCATTCCCCCTCTGCTGGCTGAATCTCTCCCACCTCAACCGTCTCAATGGGTTTGATGCGGTCATCACAAATCAGTTGAATGTCGGCACGGCCCTTCTCGGGGTCGCTCAGCAGAACAAACCGAAACTTGGTCTCCGATTCACTCAAGGGCTTCGCATACTTCACAATGTCGCCAGCCTTCATAGTCGCTCTTCGTTACTTTTCCACGGGTTGAGGTTCGGCAGCAAGCACGGGCTTCTTGGCCAGCGAAGCGAGTCGGCGGTGGAGGATTCTTTGAATCGTGGTGGGGTGCCATTTGGTTTCCTTCCCCGCCTGGGCCGTCCTGGGTTTGATGCCGTCCGCATTCAGGCGATTGGCAATCTCAGCGAGCGAAAGACCCTCAGACCGCAATTCCAGCATTTTCCCAATGACTGCCTTTTCTTCTTCCGTGGTCCCGTAAGGCTTGCGCCCCTCGCATCGGCCCTCGCTCTTTCGCATTCTCATCCGAGCAGCCCGAAGCTTCTGGACAATGACGCTTTTCTCCCACTCGCTGATTGCCCCGAGCACCTGCCGAATGAGTTTCTTTGTCGGGTCATTGTCCTCAACCGTCAACTCGGTCCCGCACTCGGCAGAGATGACCTTGACGCCAAGCTTGCGGAACTCGCCCAAGAGGATTTCACTAATCATCAAATCTCTGGCCAGCCTGTCGGCACGTTCCACCAGAACCACTCGCACCCCGTTAGCCTTGAGCGCAACAAACAAGTCGGTTAGGGCTTCACGGTCAAAGGCGTCTTTGGTGCCGCTCACACCCTTCTCGCAGAACTCGCGTTCAATTTCGATTTGATGCCGCTTGGCGTAGGCTTCGCAGACTGACCGCTGACGCGGGAACCCATCGCCGTCAATCTGGCCCTTGCCGCTCACGCGAAGATAATTGAATGCTTTCGTTTTCATGCCTCAAGTATGACTGGTAACGCCAAACGAGTCAACACCAATTCTACAGAAAAAGATATAAATGAGCTAGCAAACCATCGTAAGTGCTTGTTTTTACAAGACTTATGTGAGTTTCAGCAGTTGTGGAAGTTTTTAGGGGACAAAACCGCCTCTTGATGCTCCTCTGGCATGGTTGCTGCGTGGGCCATCGGCCCGTTTTTGGCATGTTCTGACGGCCTTGGACGCTGACGGGTGGCCATATAACCGCCCCCAACCGCGCCCAAACTCGATATGGGCGACTTTGGGCGGCGGGTAGGTGTTTTAGGGATGGTGGCCAGCGGTCAACCGTCTGGGCGCACTCGTCAGTAAGGCATCAAACGGAAAGGACACCCGCAGGAGCCTTAAGAAGTAGTGACCGCCACAAATGCTCCTTGGGTGGCGCAGCGCCGATCTTCACAATATCTACAAATCCCCCGCGTTCCTTGCCCCCGTGTCCCTTTTCAGCAATCGGACCAGAAAAGAAATGAGCATCCTTAATCTCAATTATGGGGCTTGTTTCGGCAGAGGCGTCAACATTTCCATACCCAACAGCCAAGATGTTTACTTCGTTTGCATGTTCGCTCAGATAGCGAGCGAGGTCTAATGCGGTGCTCGCGGATATGTAATCCGTCAAAACATCCTGCAAAAGCCAAAACGTCTTGCCGCCCCATGCCAAGCCCACCTGAGACTTTACAATCAGTTGACTTACCATTCGCGCCCATACTTGCCGATAGTTAATTGTCGGGGCTTGGTGGTGGGCACCGTTTATCACGGCATCTTCAAACGCCATGCCTATTTGTGTCCGCTTGTTTTTGTCTCCACCCGAAGTGCTTGAAGTCATTACTTCAACAATGAGGATGGGGTCTGCGGGGGCATCGTCAATCCACAACTCGTTTTCCCGCCTAGCCAAAGTGAATCCGTTTTTTTCTGCTATAGACTGCGCCTTTCGCAGAGTCACGTTTAGCAAAGCAGCTACCTCCTGGAGAGGCATTCGTCTGGCACCAGCGAGGACGTAATCAAACGAATAATCAAACGACTTGGATTGCTCATCTTCCGTGACAGTCGCCACCTTCATTTTGACCTCAGACCATGCGCGGTGCTTTCGTTCAGGGGAAAGCCCTGAGTAACGCAACACATGCCGCTTGACGTGTGTTTGGTAGTCTGGACCTTGGCCGTGGCGCAAAGACAACAGCCTTCGAGGACACACAATCCAAGGTTGCTCGCCTTCCTTAAGCCTGAGCGAGCATACACCCGCTTGAACGATTTTCTTTTTTGGAAAGAACGGGCGCAGAGCAGGGACTTTATCCAGGTTAATCGCCGACAAGTAACGGTTGCCGCCTCCGTCGCATTCTGCCCCCATAAAAGGGCACCATGCTTTAGCACGATTAGCAGCGGCTTCGTTGTTCCATGCGTCCAACCTATAACCAAACAACTCAAAGATTTTACTCATGGAGAAACTTCGCAATCTGACACCCCAAGACCTTTGCCAGAGGCGGGGGAACGGAGTTGGCTACTTGGCGGTGCTGGTCAAGATTCCGAACCGTTCCGACTCGGGAGCGAATCGGACCTTTCAATACATAATCATCGGGATAACCGTGGATTCTCATATACTCCCGAGGCGTCAGATAACGGTCCTCGGTTGGGTGGTAAAAAATCTCGCCGCACCTGAGAGTGTTTGCGGGGCGTTTGCGGTGCATACGCAAATACTTTGTTGTATCCTTGGGTGAAAGTCCTCGCCTGAGTTCCTCGCCCAAGTGGGTTTGAGCCGACAAGTAAGAACCCTCGGGCACTTGAGCAATGCGTTCTCGGTCCCGTGCGGGAGTCACATCTACATGGCTGCTATCGTCATCATACGTGGTAGTCCCCTTTACCTTTGGAGCGGGTTTTCCCAATCCCTTAATCGCCTCGCCAACAGTTGCGTAGGGCTGCATTGAAAAAAGCCCGTCGCAGTCCTCAATTGGTGCGTGTGTTCTCTCTGGAAAACGAAATCCGTTTCGCCCACGAGTTGCCACGACAAAAAGACGTTCTCGTAGTTGAGGAACCCCAAAGTCTGCTGCCACAATCACCCGCCACTTGGGAGTGTATCCGATTTCCTCAAGTTTGGTCAGAAAGAGTTCAAATACCTCGCCTCGCCGATTGTTCGGCCCTTTCGCGGACAGTAACCCTTTCACTTGTTCAAGCAGAATCACCCTTGGCTTGAGGATTTCAGCGAATCGGATGATTTCAAACAACAACGGACCCCTCTCGTCCTCCAAACCCAATTGTTTTCCAGCGAGCGAAAACGACTGGCATGGGGGACCACCAAACAGCAAATCAAGGTTCTTGGGTTTGAGGTTCAGCTCTTGAGCCAACTTGTTTGGGTCCAATTCCCTAATATCCGCTTGAATAACTTTCGTTTGAGATTTCTCTCTCTCCACGGCACAGCGGAGGGTGGAGCAACAATGCTCGTCAAATTCGACCTCCGCAATGACCTTGAAGCCTGCCGCACGGATACCGATGTCCATGCCGCCAGCCCCCGAGAATAATGAAAGTGCCGTCATCACGTTGTAAGGGGATGTTGGGCCAGAAGTTCAAGAACCGCAATTCGATTCCAACTTCTGGCGATTCCAGCTAAACTGAGTGAGTGGCCGACATTCTCACACGGAAACAGCGTTCCCTCAGAATGGCGCAAGTTCGGTCCTCTGGAAACAGGGCCACCGAAATGCGCCTGGTTTGCCTCTTGAAGGCAAGTCGCTTGACGGGTTGGCGTCGGCACCAGCCAGTCTTTGGCAAGCCCGACTTCGTTTTCCCCGAAGCCAAGCTGGCCGTTTTCGTTGACGGCTGTTTCTGGCACGGGTGCCCGAAGTGCTACCGCCGTCCAAAGTCCAACGTTCCTTACTGGCGGTCAAAGATTAAACGCAACCGAAAACGGGACTTGCAGGTCAGACGGGAGTTGCGGAAGCAGGGTTGGGCGGTGCTGCGGTTTTGGGAATGCCAGTTGAAGGACGCCGCGAAAGTCTCACTGCGAATCAGGAAAGCTCTGGCATCGGTTCGACCGTAAGCCTCACCTGGGATTCAAACCCTTGAGCCTCAGGAGTTCGCTATACTTCTTTGCATTTCCTCTGGCCAGCTTGACGGGATACTTCGCCCGATTGTGGGCCAGCTTGTTCCAAAAAGCCTTTTCCAAGTCCACGTCCAAAACGTCAGCGAGCCGCAACAGATAATAAAAAACATCGGCCAACTCATGGCACACGGCCTTGGCTTTGGCGGGGTTCTTCATCACGTTCTTGGACTCGGCTTGGCCCAACCATTGGAAGATTTCCATAAGCTCGGCAGCTTCACCTGCGAGGGCCATGCTCAGGTTCTTGGGCGTGTGGAACTTTTTCCATTTCCTCTCATTCACGAAAGCCCTTTGGAGTTTGAGCATCGCGCCGACGTTTAGGTTGTCCATAAGACTGAGGCTATGCCTTTGCAGCGCAAAAACCAGACTTGATTCCGCTTGGACAAGAGGCTGTCCCGCCTAAGCGGGAATTTGCCAGTGAGACTTAATCATTGCTGTAATCAATCATATAAAATCTTCTTGACAACGCGCCAAGTCCTTGGTCAAATCCGAATATGCTTAGAAACATCAATCCAGTATCGCTGCCGAATACGTCGCTGCCAACGGAAGGAAGGTTCTGGCCTGCGAGGCTGGACCCCAAGCAGACTGCCGAGTTCTTGGGTTTTCAGGAACATGACATCCCCGTGCTAGTGTTTCACGGTCTGCTAGAGCCGTTGGGCAAACCAGTCCCGAACGCGAGAAAATACTTTGCTGCCATTCAAATCTACGGACTCGGACAAAACCCTGCTTGGTTGAACAAGGCAACACGAGTCCTTTACCAGCACTGGCAGGACAAGAACGCCAACAGGACCAAGGACGAATCCGCACCCGTGGCAGAGGCCGCTTTGAATTAGTTGCCGCCCAGCGAAAAGGAAAAAGCCAGAGGCGTCTCACCTCTGGCTGTTTTTTGTCGCCTTGCTGCGAGCGTCAGGCTGCAACGGCAGGCTGCGATTGGAACAGGACTATCTTCTCCCGCATCTGCTTCTCATAATCTTCCAATGAAGGCAGCGTGACCCTCGCTCTTTTTGCGTATGCCCGATGCACCGCTTTGCTGTTATGTCCAAGTGCTTCCTGCGCGTTTCGTTCAGGATAACCCGCAGCCCTGGCTCTCTCAGCCCACGCATAGCGGTAGCTGTGTAGCGTCACGCCCGAAATTCCCAATCCCTGGCACCGCTGGCGAAATTCGGTTGCGCGGTCACACTCTCGCACTCCCGCGAGATACGGAAACAGCAAACCAGACTGCGGAAGCGAGCGCAGAAGCTTTTCGAGTTCAGGACCAATCATTAAATGCACTGGCTCTTGTGTCTTCTGCCGAACGAAGTTCAGCGTTCGGTTTTGCCAGTCAATGTTCTCTGCTTTCAGCATGGCCATGTCGGACTGAGAACCGCCGACGTGCCAGCAGATTTCATAGAACGCTTTCCGCTCTGGATTCTGTTCTCTCGCAATAATGCGCTGGTGCTCATCCAGAGTAATTCCGCGCTTCTCTGCATGTTTAACTGCTGGCCATCGGTTTTTGGGAATCAGGGGCACAAGAAGCCAGCTCATGTCCACCGCGAAATTGTGCCATCGGCGCAGGTAAACATTCGTGCAGACTGTTCCCTTCGCCATCACGTCAAGCAGGGTGTCGGCTGTGGTTTCGATTGCAACGGCAGTTCTGATAGCATCGAAAGCCTTATCCTTCACCGCCGTCTCATATCGGGCTTTCGTCTTGCCGTGCTTCGTCTTGACAACAGCATCCATGACCTGCTGCCAAGTGCGCCGATTGATTTCTGGATTGCTCATCTGCAAGTGGGTTCGAGCCATTTGCAGGTTGTAGGCGGCGAAACGATACGGCTCGTTCATGGAGGCGAGCAACCGCTCTGCTTCTGCTCTGTCCTTGGTGCCGAGACTGACCTGCTTACCTGCCTTGCCGTTCTCCTGTGGCTGCGAATCCTGAACCCACCACGTTCTTCCTCGAAGGAACTTCCGATAACGTTTTTTCATTTTGTTTCATCTTCGAGGTTAAATGAAACTTGGCATACCGCCCTAGAGTGCAGTGGGTGAGCGCAATCGAATTGTCAGCGAGTGCCCGAAAGTGCCTTTTTCTGCTGACAGTTTTGCTGACACTCTGCACCCCAAATCCTCCAAAACTCCAATAAACACAATGCTCTTGGTGGAGGCGAGGGTCGGAATCGTCCAAGATTTACCGCCGCTGCAGAGCTATGATGCCTGATTTTATTGGTGGAACAAGATAAATCGTCATAACCAAAATAGGCGGTTTTTAACTGCTTTGGTGTCCGTTTTGGTGTCCGCTACGCGGAGGTATTTTACGCTCATCTTCGTGACTCAGGTCAGTTTAGGCCGGGCTTGGTGACGGGAAGGCCGAGGGGTTTTAGAAGGTCGGGATGATCGCAGATCAGGTCGGCGGTGACCTCGCGGGGCATCCAGTTAGTGAAGAGAAACTGGAAGCTCTCCATTACCGACAGCTCGACGCCAGGAGTTTTGGGGTTGCCGAAGTCGCCTTCATCCATAGGCCAGAGCTTGAGGTAGTAGGAGTGGCCGTCGGGGTGGCGCCAGAGTTCCCATTCCCAGTTCTCCTTCGTGGACATTGAGTCCTGGACGGCCTCGCTCTCCTCGGGGAGCGGGTCGTTCTGGGGGACGACCAGGTCGTCGGGCCAGTCGGGACTGGCAAGGATGGCCGCTTTCCAGTTGGGCGTTGGGTTTGACCGCGGTGATTTCACGTGAGGCATGATATGCGCTTTGTGGCGGGAGTGGAAGGAATGAGAGCAGTATGGCCTTGCGCGGTGCACTGTCTGGCGGGAGGGCAAGAGGCGCGCTGGCGTCTTGAGTGAAGAAGCGGACGGGACGCGACCAAGGCAGGCAAGCGCGTGGGATTTCGCAGGGATTCGGCTCTGCCTTGAAGTGAGAAGTTGCTTCGGCGCGGGGACGTGAGTACGGTTGTGGGAATGGGCAACGCGCAGAAGATCAAGGGTCGGGACCTGGTTGTCGGCGGACGGTATCTTCATCGCAATGGTCTGTTTATCCGGGAAATTGAAGCGATCGAGGGGAATAGAGTTCATTATCACGACCAAATGACGAGTGGTTGGTCGTGCAGCGATAGTGCGTTTGTTCTGGCGTGCCCGACGGTGGCCACACGGGAAGATGAGACGCTGGCGGCGAAGGGTTTCACCAAGCCGGCGCGTGGGGCATGAGGGCTGGGATAAAGCCGAAGCCGGCGCAGGGGCGGCTGCTTGAGGTGTGGGCGTGGATGTGGCCGGTCAGCTCGACAAACCCCTAATGTCAGTTGGGCGGGAACGGTTCTGGCTGCTTGGGGTGTAGAGGAAAAGCCTCCTGTGTTTGTTTGAGCCGAACAAAAGGTAAACCGTCTTGGTTCTCGAAGAGCGGGGAGTAGTGCTTTCTGACCCTTTCCGTCTCCCCAGTTTGGCTGTCGCGGAAAATGTAATCTTCGGCAATCGCGAATTGGAAGAGCTTCTGTGGCTGCGGAGTGTCGAGTTGGAACACGAAGAGATCGGTGAACTGGCCATCCTCTTCGTAGCTGATTTCGGAGATGAGCAGGTTGGGGAACTCCTTCCAAAGGCGGCAGGAGCGAAGTTGGAGGTTTTTCCCGGTAATCGGCAGGACCATCTGGCGGCCGTTCCAAACGAGGTAGGTGCCTGTGGAATTTTCCTCGATCCCGGCTTCGGGAGTGCAGGCCGGAAGCAGGAGCAGCACGGAAAGACCAATTCCCAAGTGTGCTTTAGCTGCCGTGCCCATCGCCGTTACTTGGCCTTTCCGAGCGAGTGACCGCGCGGCCCCATGAGGCAACGCGCCGCGACGTTCTCTGCCTCCTTGAGCCTCTCCGGTGGAACTTCCCCTCGGGTCTTTTGAACGATCTCCGCTCCCCATTTATACGAGAGCTTTTCCCTACGAACAGCTTGGAGAGCGATTCCGATAGAGTACGCTCGAAATGGGTCCCGAGGGTACCCTTTGCTTGTCGTGGGCAGACCACCGTCAGCCAGAATTGTGGCTAAGCGATAGGCACAGAGGAGGTCCCCGGCCTTGAATCCCTTTTCGAACCACTTCACCGCTGATGGCAAGTCCTTTCTGGCATCGTCTGCGTAGTAGTATCCAAGCCGAGCCATGGCTTCACTGGAGCCTAGTTGGGCCGCGGTGCTGCAGTAGCTGTACGCCTGGCCACGGTCGTAGAACCCTACAGACGGACCCGTCGGGGCGTTCGTGCTGATGCCAGGGAATCGCCAGCCGACGCGCACGGCCGCCGCCAGAGCTTCATCGAGGTCAGCCAGAGCCAACATCGCGGCGACGTTCGTTCTTGCAGCCAATCCAGTTAACTCTCCCAAGCGCTTGTTCGCCGCTTCGATCAGCTCAGTGGCATATCTGCTATCTTGAAGCCGAGCCGAGTGATGCCCTACCCGACTGGAGACGACGTCGGCCAAAAGGAGCATCGCAGGAGCGTTGGTCTTCGCGGCCGCCCCCCGGAGCATCGCCACGGCGTCCTTCTCGCTCTCGGAGCAGCGCCTCACCTTGGCCCTGCCTGCGTCGGACGTAATCTCTCGTCTCTTGAGCTTCTCCTTGATTTGCCTCAGCTGGCCCTCCACCACAGTATACTGCGGGTCTCGGGGATTCAAGTAACCCAGCCGTCCTTCGTAAAAGGACCTCTTCATCTCCAACATAAACGAGTCGGGGTATTCCTCCCGCTCCTCCGCCAACGACATGTTCTCCTGCATTTTGAGCACCCTCTCGTAAGCCAGGCAGCTCTCTCTATTACCCTGCGTCTGGGTAAGCAACTGGACAGCGTAGTAGTATTGGGCCTGGGGTATGCCCGCAGCCGCTCCTTCCCTGTGAACGCTTTCTGGAGATTCACTGCAATAGTGAAAGGTCCAATGACGTCTGGCTGCTGGTATGAAAACTTCCAGAAACGCGTTCGTTCCCGAATCGTTGGTAGCGGCGTGCGCCGCAACCGGTGTGTGCAGCAAAGCCATGACCGCTACGAGCACGAAGATATTTAACATCTGCATGATTTCTCTTGATTGCGTCCATTCCACCACGATTCCGTCACAGCTTAAGAGCCGGTTCCGCTTCACAGTGCGAGCATCACGAATTAGTCACCTACTGAGGAATGCCGCCGAGGGTTAAGACACAGCGAAACCCCATGGTGCCCCAGCTGGTGGGACTCCCGCCCTTGCGAAAAGATGAAAGAAGGTGTGTAGACTGCGCATCCTCAAACGATCCGCCGCGCAGGACCCGCAGTTCCCCGTGACCGTCCCACCGATCTTCACACCACTCCTCCAGGTTACCCCCAAGATCGTAAATACCCAGTCCGTTAGCGGGATAAAAACCCACGGGAGCTGTGTCCCCGCAGCCATCACGAAACCCCTCGATCGTCTTGCGCTCGCGCATTTCCTTTCGCATCTGTTTCGGCACAACAAAGGTTATGCCTCCCTGGTCCTTGTTTGCTTTGTTCTTTAGGAAATCCTCCATCGCTTCTCTATATGACTGATCAGCATAATTCCCGCATCCTTGGGGTGGCGGCCACCCCTTGCCCCACGGATACAGGTCCTTGATCTTCTCACTGCGTTCCTTGGCTGTAGCACCGTATTCTCCAGTCAGACCGACAGCGGCGCTCCATTCCAGGTCAGTTGGAAGTCGGTAAGCCTGGTCTGGCCTAAGCCTGCCTTCCTCGCGCTCCTTCTTTGTAAGCCATTCGCAAAAGCGATTTGCCGCGTGCCAGGATACCCTCGCGGGGTGCGTCGGATTGGCGTGGATGTTGCCAACGACTTGAACGGTCCCCCCGCTGCCAAGCTCCGCGTCCACAAAGCGTGCGTAGTCGGCGTTCCGCGTTTCCCAAATGCTAAAGAGCACATGAGTGCCGGGGACGCGCACAAACCGCATCCCCAACGAGTTCTCCCAGTATTTCACATGCTCGGGGGCTGACAAACCCGGCTCGGCGGAGTGCGCTGGGCTCCTCATGTCTTCCAGTGCAGCCTTAAGCTGGTTGAATTCCGCATCGCTCTTCAGCTCTGGTTTGAGATGAAGGAGTCTTGAGGCCGCCTCCAACCCTGCTGTGGAATCGCCGGCGTCCTTGGCATAGCACAATATCCGATAGAGGACTCGGACTCGGGTGTCGTCGGGGCAGGATACCAAGGCTTCCTGGAAGACCTTGAGGGCCTGCGCAGGCTTGCCGGATTTGGCGAGGGCGTCGCCTTTGACTAGCAGTTCCTCCGCGGGTGCGGGTACGGCAACCACCAGTGGCAACGAAAGGAGGAATAGAGCGCAGAGCCGCGCCCATCCTGCCGGTGAATGTCTTTGTGAGGTCATAGGTACGTCCCGTTAGGGTGAAGTTTTCAAATGCCCTATATAGCTGAGTTCTCCGTGCTGGTTTTGATCCGCTATGTCAGCGGGGCTTGTGTTCTTGGAGTCTTTAAGTAGAAGGGGAGCGTGGGCTGCTTCGTAGGCTCTGGAGACTAGGTCGGAGCAAAAGAACTTATCAGTGCTACCGCGAGTCAAGAGGCCTGCGGTAGGCAGTCCGATGAGGACTGCGCTGTAATCATATTTCCGTCCGACCTTGTCGGTCGCGTAATCTGCAATGTGCCTGCGCTGCTCGGCGTTCAGGCTTTTGTTGCGGAGCACCACCGCCAAGCTTTCGGTGCTTAGAGAGGAAGAGATTTCGCCTAACCGAACCCCATCGCCGACTGCTTCTACGACTTGAACCGTCTTGTGATCCGGACTTACATCTACGACGAGGTACGCGTGGCTCACCTGGCCCTGAGTGACGGCGCGGATCGCAGAGGATTTGAGCGTATCTTCCTTCGAGACGATAACGTCGCCGGCCATTAACTCGTCGCGGCCGATGGATCTGCCGCCGGCACCAGGATCTAGCGGGATCACGACCTCGCAAGACGGGGAGGGCTGATTGTGGAGTTGCTGCGGTGAATCAACCCGAGAGTTTTCCCATGTGGGCTGCGCCGAATGCTGGGTTGAAGGATAACCGGCAGGGGAGGCAGGCGGTGGAGAGTCAAACCGGCTTGGCCCGGACCATGGGGCGATCGTTGACTCTTCGCCTGACAGGGAGCCCACAGTTTGCTGGACGGCCAGCGCGGAGGCCGGGAGAGAGTCAAACCGGCTTGGGCCAGAGGCGGAGGTTATGTTCGAGGTCTCTTCTGCGGCGGACGGAGAGTCGAAGCGGCCTGGGTGGGAATCACGCGAAGTTGGGGCGACCTGCTGACCTGGGCCCCGCTGGGGCTGCGTAGCCTCTCCCGCCGGCTGTAACGGAGCGGGCCAATAATTAACGCCGGGAGCGATTCCGGCCGTGTAACCTGAACCATGCTGGAGCGGCGGAGCCACCCAGACCTGCTGACCTGAACACCACTTAGAAAGAACATTGGTCCAATAGCTGGCAACACTTGGAGTTGGTCCGCTCCCTTGGTTAAACTCTTGCTGCAACTCAGCCAAATACTGTTGATAGGAATCCGATAACTCCTGGGCGCGTCGTTTGTTATCATCCTCGATCATTTGATCGGAGGGGCGTTGACCCAGACCACTCCACCGGTTATCAAGCTTCTTTTTATTCTTTCGCACGTCCGCAATATAAGCGTCGTGCCGCCGATTGATCTCCTTGTCCCGCGCCATCCAGCGCATGTAAGCAGAGCTTCCGATGGCAGTACCAACTTGGCTTATGCCGGGTACGGACGCCCGGTTGCCCTGATGTGATTTGGAGCCCCCGAAAAGTTTCTTTCCCAGTTTCCACAACTGGCCAAAACCCCACACAACCGCCTCACCCGCCCCTTGCGCCGCGGCCGGATCTAAATCGAACCCGCCGCTTCCCCCACCAGAAGAGCCGCCACTGGACGAATTCGCGTCAAAATTCTGAAAATTCTTGGTTTCGCCTGAACCCTCATACTGTAGGAAGTTGGCGCTTTCTCCTGCTGCTTTCATTCCGGCGAGGAGGAAAAGGGTGACAATAGCGACGCAACGGGCGCCCGCCAATCTTAGCATGGTCTTGGCCATCATAAAGAGTGATAGAACGGAGTGTTTCGCTAACTAACCTCAACGCAAATTCAGCTCATGAAGGGGCACATTCGAGCTCGCGCCCCGACGCTCTTCGGCTCTTCGAAGGTGACGCAGGCAGGTAGAGGCGATGGCGCTAGCTGCCGCACAGGTAGAGAGGATTTCGTTCTTTATGCTTTTCATGTTTGACTTCGTGGTTTGCTGTTTGCTTTCACCCCTTCCAAAAGCCGCGTTGGTGAAGTGTTACGGGATTTCTTGCAAGGTGTTAGGGCTGTTTAACAGCTATGATTCGGAGGCCTGTGGGGGGTAACGGAGGGGGAACTTCAGAGCTGCTGGCGTCGACGGGTTGGGAGGGGGCCATGCGGCTGGCGTTGGTCTCTGCGCCGGTTTCCGGGATGTGGTTTGTGAAGGTCGTCCCTCCACTGACGGCATTGGTTCTGGTGGCTTGCCCATGGGCCAGACGGAGGCCGGGAGCGGACTTGGCCAGCAAGTTGGTGGTGGTGCTTTGGGATTTGCACAATACCGGGCCGGATAGGAGCATCAAGGCCATCAGAACGCAGCGGGCAGCCCGGCCATGGTGGGCCAGACAAGGACGGGCGGGGTGCGGCAGGCTGAGGCGCAGCTCGCGCAGGATGCCTTGTCCGTGACAGGCAAGGCGCCGGGGAGAGCGCACTATACAGATTGCACAGAGAATGATCCGGTTGATGCCGGTAGAGGTGACCTGATCAGTGGCTTTCATATGGTTTCCAGTTTGTTTGTTCCACTCCTTCCAAAAGCGGACTTGGCGAAGTGTTACGGGAAATTCTGAGGAAACCGGTGGGGGAGCAGTTGGTTCAGGGGGTGTTGCCACTGCCCAACCCACTTGGCAAGATTCACACGGAACTGAAGGAGTTGGGTAGGACCGCTGGCGGCTGTGGCTTCGGGAGAAGAGAATTACTGTGGTCCGTAAATGGAACCACCGGACTCCCTAACTGCTAGTCGGGCTGCCGATAGGGAAAACCGGATTCGTAGAGCCTCAACCGAGACGCGAAATCTCCCTTCTGCAGCTCGTCTTCCAAAAGAACGATGGCCTCCTTCTGTGTACTGATCGCCTTCGGGAACTGACCGGTCTCAGCGTAAGCCGCCGACAGCGTGTCGAGGATCATGGCGTCTTTTCGCTCAGTCGCCTGTACCGCCTTTTCCGCGAGGCTCACCGCGGTGAGCCCGTCACGCAGCTCGGCTTCACTGCAGGTCGCCAGGAACCAAGCCAACTCGTTCAGAGCCGGAGGCTGCCCACCTTCGGCCGCCTTGCGATACTGCTCCAGTTGCTCGCGATGCCGCTTGCGGGAGGCCTCCGCCGACTCGGGACCAGTGGGCGATTGGCGATAAGGATTCTTGGACTCATAAAGTCGCAGGCGGGACTCTGCAGCGTCTTTATTGGAAAGGCGGATAATGGCCTTTTTCTCTACCTCGACAGCCTTATCAAACTGCCCAGTCTCAGCATAAGCTGCAGCCAGCGTATCCAGATACTGGCCGTTTGTAGGTTCTTTAGCCACTGCTTTCTCTGCCAAGATCACAGCCGCGGGGCCATTGCGTGCCGTCGGAGCTCCGCTGGTAGCGAGCCTCCAAGCCACACTATTGAAGATCTTTGCGCTCTCCGTCGCTACTAGCGCGTGGAGCCACTTGTTGGTTGATTGGTTGCCCAGCCGGGCAATCATTTGTGCAATACTTTGGTGCGCCTCCGCTATGGTCCCTTTTTCAGCGGACTTTAGGTAATAGTGCATCGCTTGAGCCTCGTCCTTCTGCACCCCCCGGCCAACCTCGTACACCCAGCCGAGGTTGCGCAAACCGAATGGATTTCCGGCCTCTGCGGACGCACGGTACCACTTTACTGCCTCCAGGTAGTCCTGCGGAACACCCACGCCGTGTTCATAACACCATCCTAGGTTGTTCTGTGATTTCGAATGGCCTTGATCCGCTGCCTTTTGGAACCACTGAGCAGCTAAAGCGGCGTCCCTGGTCACACCGCGGCCAGTCTGATACATGTATGCTAGATTGGCTTGGCAGTTCTCATCACCATGCTCCGCCCCCTCCCGGAATATGGCCAGGGCTTGCGCGTAGTTCTTGCGGATGAGGAAGTATTCTCCCAAGTTATTGACGGACTGTAGGAAGTCAGGGTGGTTGTTCGAAAGAATCTTGCGTCTGATTTCGAGAGCTTTTCTAAAATGAGCCTCGGCTTCGTCGAATTTGCCTCTAGTCTGGAGCACTCGGGCGAGACAGTTGAGCGTAGCAGCGGTGGGAAAGCTCTCACTACCATACAGTTTTTCCTGGAGAGCCAGAGCTTCGCGGGCGAGCATCTCCGCCTCTTCGTACTTTCTTGTGTGTTCGAGAACTGCGGCCAGGTTGTAGTAGGAAAGAGCCGGATGCTCGTTTTCGTTCGGGGGCAACTTCCGTTGGATTTCAACAGCCTCCCGCAAGAGAATCTCAGCAGCAGAAAACTGCATCCGGCTATTCAGGACTGAGGCAAGATTGTTAAGCGTTGTCACATAGCGGAACTGATCGCTGGGCAAGAGCTCTCGGTGGAGAGCAAGCGCCTCGCGCAGAAGCTTCTCAGCCTCATCATACTTGTACTGGCGCCAAAAAGTCATCGCCAGGTGGTTCATAGAAGTCGCAAGGGCCAATTTGCGCCGCGGCTTGAGATGTTCCTCAAGTTGAACGGCTCTGCGGAGGATGTCTTCGGCCTTCGCAAGTTCTCCAATGTCATAGTAGACATTCCCGATCGTATCCCGGAGCTCAGCTTCCACCTCGGGTTGGTTTTTCAGGTCTTTGCCTACCCGTTCGGCAATACGTCCGAGGATCTCCTGCAACATTGTAGTGTCTCGGCCTTGCGCTTTCGAGGGACCAACACCAGCCAGCATCTCCTTCAAGAACTTGGAGACCTCATCGCTCCTCTTGGCCTGCATGTCCGCGTGCCTTCGCGCTGCATTCTCCCTGAGGAACATCCATGTCGCGAGCCCCAAGCCGATGACTAAGGACAGCACAACCAGCGCGGCTGCAGCAAATACCAGCTTGTTGCGGCGCACCAGCTTTTGGAGCTGATAGAGGCTGCTTGGCGGGCGCGCCACAACCGGCTGGTTGTTGAGGAAGCGCTCGATGTCCAACGCCAGTCCGTTGGCCGTTTCGTAGCGGCGGTTTCGGTCCTTCGCTAGCGTCTTCAGGACGATCCAATCCAGGTCCCCGCGAATGATGCCCAACAGTTTCGGCGGCTCGGAGTGACGGCGGCTAGCAACGGCGGTTTGTTCGGCCGCTTCGAGCGTGCTGAGCTTCGTCGAAGGGCGCGGCGGTTCTTCTTCCCGAATGATCCGCCGGATTTCGTCAAAGCCCGCCTCCACTAACCGCTTGGCGTCAAACGGCGTTTTGCTGGTCAGGAGTTCGTAGAGCAGCACCCCGAGGCTGTAGATGTCGCTCCGGGTATCAATGTCCAGGCCGCTCAGCTTCGCCTGCTCCGGGCTCATGTAAGCCGGCGTCCCGATGAATTGCTCGAAGGCCGTGAACACCGTCTTGTCGGTCAGCGTCTGGCCCGCCGTCGCCTTGGCAATGCCGAAATCAATCACCTTGGGCACCGGCACCCCGTCATGGTCCGCCACCAGAATGTTCGAGGGCTTGATGTCCCGGTGGATGATACCCTTCTGATGGGCGTGCTGGATGGCTTGGCACACCTGGATGAACAGGTCCAGCCGCTGCCGGGTGTCCAGTTGGTTCTCGTCGCAGTAGCGGGTGATGGGAATCCCCTTGACCAGATCCATCACGAAGAAGGGCCGCCCGGTCTCCGTCGCCCCGGCATCCAGCACCTTGGCGATGTTGGGATGGTCCATCAACGCCAGCGCCTGGCGCTCGGCCTCGAACCGGGCGACGACCTCCTTGGTGTCCATCCCCAGCTTGATGACCTTGAGCGCTACCCGCCGCTTGACCGGCTCTTGCTGCTCGGCCATATACACCACCCCGCATCCGCCCTCGCCAATCTGTTGCAGCAGCTTGTAATGGCCAATCCGGTCCCCCGCCGCCTCGGTTGGGGGCAGCGAAATGGCGATAGTCATACCCGGCTCCGGCTCTGGCATCGCCTCTCCTTTATCAGGCATTCCCGCTGCCAGCCAACAGCCGGCACAAAAGCCCCCAGGAGCGTCGCCCGACAGTTCTGTCCCGCAATTAAGGCAGTTTTTCAAATGTCGGCTCTTACTGTTATTGTCTGTGCATTCTCTGGCTGGGCCCGAACAGCCTCTGGATTAAACCACTCTGACCGTTCCTGCTCCGATTAGGCTGCCATCAAGGGTAGTGGGGCCGCCCCCCCTGATACTGTTTCCTACGGCTTCTGAAAAACCGTGAATAGATACCGGATTTCCTCTTCGGCTTCAGAAGGATCTTCCACCGTCTTAGTAACCTCCGCCAGAAGCAGCTCTCGATAATTCTGACGCAAGCGGAAGACTGCCTGGCGCACTGCGTTCTCCGCAAGGCCAAGCTTGGCGGCCGCGGCTTTTGTCGCCTCGCCGTGTTCGCCCTCACCGACAAGGAGGGGATGCAGCGTCTCGAAGAGTTCCCCCTTGCCGGACTCGTGGTAGCGGGCTTTCAGTTGTCCAAGCACTCCCCAAATGAGAGCCGACGCCCATGCGCGCTCGAATTCGCGCTGGCCATTGGGATCTGGCGGGGCCACCCCTTCGCCGGTCGCGGTATCAGAACGCTTAAGTTGGACGTGGGCTAGTCCGCCGCCACGCTTCCGAGCGTGATCCTTATCCCACGCGTTGCAAAGATACCACGTCAGGCGGCGCAGCAACCAGGTGCGAAATTTGCCTTTGGCCGGGTCGGCTTTACGCAGGCCGTCCTTGAGGAGGAGATCTTGGAAGAACCCTTGGACGAAGTCGTCGGCATCGGCTGGTTGGAAGTGTTGTGCCCGGAGGAAGGCGTATAGCGGCGGGCGATATTTTGCGCAGAGGCTCTCGAGGGCCTCGGTTGCTCCAGTCATCCGCTGGCCTGCTGCGATGAGCACTTCGGTCCATTGGGTCTTGTCAAAACCTGCGCGCGTCGCGCCTGCCGGTATTGTCGTCTCGCCTGCCATAGCGCCGATGAATATTTGGTAGCACTAAACCACTTTGATGGGGCGCGCAAGGACCAAACTCGAGGAAGTTGCGAGTTCTCCTGCCACGGCACGACGTAAATGAGATGATAACCAAACACGATTAGCCGAAGCTGGATCGCTGCCGCCCCTCTGCTCGCAATCCAGGAGCATCAGGTTCTCCTCGTCTGAAACCTCGACATTGGAAAGAACCCCATATTCCTACCAAGCGGGCCGTTTGACGCTTTAACGGGCACAAGACATGAGATTTCCCAGGATTCGTAACACTTCGGCTTAACTGCTTTTAGAAAGACTGAAACGAAACACATCAATCCGATGATAGATTGATCAATGCGCGCCGCGGAGAATCCGCCGCGGAGAATCCTTGCTTTCCGAGGCTTGTCGGTTCTAGACTGACCTCGGGAAATCCGGAGACTGGAATATGAACGTCACCGAACAAGGCAGAGTCGAACATCCAAGAGCGCAAGAATGGCGCGCGGGAACACACAGAGTCACTAAACGCTAAACGCGGAGGAATTGTATATGCAGCAATGCCCACATTGCGGTTCGGAGGTCGTCGATGTTCAACCAGTCAAAACCTGCTCCAGTTGCGGGCGAACATTGAAGCAAGAAGAGGGACCGCAGCGTCGAGGCGTCTGGGCTCATGCCCGCTGGTTTGCATTGTTGGCCCTCTTCCTAGCTTGCTCAGCAGCTTACCTGCTCTTGCCAACTGAAGGAAGATTAATCGGCGCCTGGGCAGGCCCGCTTCCAACGGGCTCGGCCGTGCTCGAAATCTGGCCAAACGGGGTGTTTCGCCTGCACTTGAGCACCTTCCCTGAAGGGGACCGCACCGAAGAGGGGGTGTGGAAGCTGCGTTGGTTGAAGTTAGAATTCGAGGCGGTGAGGGGAGAGCGCGTCGGCGTGGGCTGGAGGGAACCTTCTGTATACCGCGCCTATAGCTACAAGGCGGGTTACGTCTACATGCTTGGTCCCAATAAGGCTTGCTTCGATGGACAAAGGCCAATCCGCCGGAATCCGTTGCTCGCCGGGTCAGGGGGAGCCCAGCCGCCTTCGCGACAACCTGGTTGGCCTGTCGAACCCCGGCCACCGCTTCCGTTCTTTAGTGCGGTCCGGGAGGGGCGAGTTGAGGCTGCCGCTTCATACCTGCGCGAGAAACCCGAGCTTCTAAGCCAGAATGGCCGCGACGGGTGCTCAGCGCTAGTCACTGCAGTGTTCATGGGCAATGTACAGATGACCAAGATGCTAATCGAGAAGGGGGCTAATCCTAGTTCAACGAACTCTGCAGGGATACCCGCACTGACGATCGCAATTCTGAAGATGGATGGTCTCGGTGCGGAGGAGATTGTGGCCCTACTGCTGGGACACGGAGCGAGGGTTAATCAGCAAGGGGGCGGCGACAGAAGCTCTCCTTTGCACGCCGCGGTGATGACGGGGAATGTGAAATGTGCCGAAAAGTTACTCGCGAGCGGCGCGGATCCACAATTACCCAACGGGGACGGCAATACGCCTCTGCAATTCGCCGAAAGGAAAAACAATGCTGCCTTAATCGCACTTCTCAGGGGTTCCGCGGCGCGCCCGGTGCCATAGCTCGAACGCTGGACCTGCGGCCTCGTAACAATCCGCGATTTCTGCTTTTGCAAAGCATAGAAAGATCGAACTGATACAACCGGAATAGCTTATGAAAAAGATCGTTGCCGTGCTCTTCATTTGGACCTGGGCGTTGGCGGTCAATGCTCTCACAACGAACTCGGCCGGGCTGGTTCAATACCAATCCTTCTACGGGAACAACTATCTCTTGAAGCCATGGTTCGGGAGCAACGTATGCGTCCTGGCATCCACGACCAATCAATTCAACCCAACCGTGATGTCGAACATCCTCGCCGCCCTCGACAAGGCTTGGTCCTTCTACGCGGCCGCTACGGGCCATCAACCGAACTCCTGGGACCCTACGACGTTGTATGGCCGTGATACTATCGCGGAGGTGACCAACACCTGTGGTGCTGGCTGCAGCTACATCGGGTTCACAGGCACGGAAATCCTGATCCCATATTTCGACATCCTCTACAACGGCGTGGCATCTGCCAATCAGTACGACCAGGTGTTGTTCTACGAGTTTGGGCGCAATTTCTGGTTTTACGGCAACCAGCTCGCTTACCTGAACCCAGACAATGATCCCGTAACTACCGGCTTTGCCGTTTACATGAGGTTCCTGTCCATGGACGCTGCAGGCGTGGCAGGTGGCCCTTTTGGCGGTTATTCCTTCGAAACGTTCCGCACCTCGGTGACCAATCTCATCGATCTTTACATCACCAATTCCGCTTTGAACTGGAGCAACACCTTCCGCGTCGGCCACGCGCCGCCAAACCCGCTGAATTTGGGAACGACGGATTTGATCGCCTCGCTGCTTATGCGAATCGGCCGCGACTTTGGCTCACCCACGTTCGGATTAGACTTTTGGGAACAGGTGGAGTTGCGTCCAACGGCCGCGACAACGCAAGCAGCAGTGGACAACTTCGTCCTCGCGGCTTGCGCGACTGTCAATCTCAATCTGACTCGGGTTTTCTCAGTTGATTGGAAGTTCCCGGTTTCGACCATCGCGTCGCAGGAAGCCCAAACCCGCTGGGGCGAGCCTGTGGGTACAAATCAGGTTAGCAAGTTGAACATCGTCCCCTGGCCGCAGAACGTGGTCTTGCAGGCGGGCACATTTCCGCTCAGCAGCAATACGAGAATCGTCCCGGCGGCTCCCGCTCTACAGCCGCTGGCCGCGGTTTTGAGCAGCGAGTTTCAACTGGCGTTCAATTTGGGATTAGCCGTGAACTCGAACGCCCCAAGCGTGGATAACATCCTCTTGCGACTTTCGGGGGCGCTGACAGGAGAAGCCTACAGCGTGACCGTCACTGCTGCCGGCGCTATTGTGGAGGCTGGCAACTACGGGGCGCTCGCCGCCGGTTCGGTATCTCTGCTTCAGGCAGTTTCATTCGACGGGACAAATGCGTCCATTCCGTGCCTGACGATAACGGATGCCCCGTTCGCCCCTTACCGGGGACTGATGATTGATTGCGCACGTCAGCCGCATAGCGTCGGGACACTGGAGAAGATCATTGAACTTTGCCGCCTTTACAAAGTGCGTTACCTGCAACTGCACCTTACGGACGATCAGGGATTCATGTTTCCGACGACCAATTTTCCGCTGCTAACAAGCCAGAACTGGAGCGGTGCAGCTTTCTCGCTGAATGACCTCCGTACACTGGAGAGCTATTCGCAAGCTCGCGGTGTCACGATCATACCGGAGCTGGAGATTCCGGGACACGAGGCGGCCATGATAAGAACCATGCCGGACCTCTTCAAGATTACGGGAACTGTTCCATACGAGCATCACGCTACGCTCAATTGGGCGAAGGCGGAGGTGATGAACGCGCTGGACTTGCTGATCGGCGAGATGTGCGGGGTTTTCCAGGCCACCCCGTACTTCCACATCGGCGGCGACGAAGCGGATTACGCTTACGCTCACCAGAACACCAACTTCATCCAGCAGTTTCAAGCGCTGGGGTATCCACAGCCGTATGATTCCGGGGACACTTACCAACTCTACCGGCGGCTGTTACGCAATCTCAGTCAGTTGATCTCAACCAAGTACGGCAAACAAATGCTCTGCTGGGAGGGCTTTTACGAGGACAACAGTCCGTCGCCGCTGGAGCCGGTACCGAAGACCATTCCGGTCATGGCGTTCGAAAATGCCTACTATCCTGCCGACCTGCTTGTGCAGGATGGCTACCCGGTCATCAACACAGCGTGGAACCCGCTCTATGTCGTGAATGGAACCGTGTGCTCTCCGGAGCACATCTATGGCTGGAACATGTACCAGTTTGGCAAGTACCAAACGAACTGGGACCAGGTAGTGTGGATCACGGTCCCAACCAATTCTCCGCTGGTGATCGGCGCGCAGATGTGCGCCTGGGAACAGGCCGACAGCGTCGAGATGCCCAGCCTGCGCCTGCGGGTCCCGGCCATGAGCGAGCGCATCTGGAATCCCGGAGCCGGCAAGACCTATACTGATTTCAGCAACCGCGTTGCCGTTACAGACGTGCTCCTGACGGCGGTGACGGCAGTCTTCCCACTCACAGCCAATGCGGGCTCGCCCAAGGTGGTCAACCCCAGTGCGCCCGCGATTGCGATCGGCGGCAGCCCCACCGCCAGCGGCGGGGTCGCTCCCTATACCTACAACTGGACGCCGAGCACCGGGCTCAGCAGCAGCACGGTCGCAAACCCTACCGCCTCGCCGACAGTAACGACGACCTATACAGTTACGGTGACGGATAGCCTAGGCACGACTGGGACCAGTTCGGTGGCGGTTATCCGCCTGGCGGCGGCGGCGGATTATGGCTCTTATATAGCTGGAACCACGCCGGTAGGTTGGTGGGGCATGAACGAGACTAGCGCGGCGACAACTACCGCCGACCTGTCAGGCACCTATGGCGCTACCCATAACGGGGCAGGGGCGAATTTGCCGCTGAGCTACCAGGGGCCCGGCGCGAACTCGCTGCCAGGCCAGGCGGGCATTGTGAACGGCGTGACCAACCGTGCCGCCTATTTTGACGGGACTTCAGCGTCAGGCCTCTTTGGAAATTCTGCTTCCGCCTATGCTAATCCCACCGGGACGGGCACAATCTACTACTATCCAAGTGGTTTCGCCATCGAGGCGTGGGTTAAGTGCGACGGCTTGCTCGCCACAGACTGCGAACGCCTGATCTCGACCCGGGAGTTTGGATTGGGCTTTGAAGCCAACAACGGCAATAGCTTCGGCAGAATCCAATTCACCACATTTGCCATAAAGGACTATTTCTCCACCAATACGATGCCGGCCGACGGTCGGTGGCACCAGATCGGGATTTCCTGGGATGGGACGACGGGAACAACGGCCTTCTACACAGACGGCGTGTCAGCCGGGACGATGATCGGGCCCACGGGCCTGGTTGGGGCCTCCTCCAGCGGCGCCAACAGCGTCAACCTGACCCACCGCACTGCGGACGCTCAGCATTTCAAAGGTTGGGTGGATGAGGTGGTGCTCTGGAATCACACCCGCAGCGCCTTGGATTTCGCCACCACCTACGCTGTGGCGACGCAGCCCGTGCCGCCGCCGGCGTTCCCAGCCTCAGGTTACAGCCGGCCCGACGGTGTGCCGACCTTTGACATTCCTAACACGGTGGCCGGTTCCATCTACACCTTGGTCTATAAGAACATGCTGACGGATTCGGCCTGGACGGCGCTCGGCGGCCAAGGCACCGGCGTCGGGAACGGAGGTACTCTCAGGCTCAGCGACCCGACCGTGGTAGGCTTACTTCCGGCGACGCGCTACTACCGGCTCCAGCGAAACCCGTAGCTTGCTCATCGCTTCCAGGGCCTACTGAAGGTTCGCGCGCTATCTTCCGGACCAGCGTCGACGGCATTGGCTATCTCGTCGGCGCAGGCGACGAGTTCAACTTGGTGGCCAAAGCAGCGGTGCAGCTCCTCAATCACGCCGACTGCGAAAGGGCGTGCTACCGGTGCCTGAAAACCTAAGAGAACCAGCGCCAACGCGAATACCTGAACTGGAAGGCATCGATGTGGAGGATGACCTGCCTAACGGGGATATGTGGGTTGGGTTCGCAAGCAGAAAAAGATCCCTGGCCGGGCGACCAGGGAATTTGGCTTACGCCGCCACGGGTTCGGCAGCGGGAGCCGGGGTGGGTTCGGGTTTCGGGGCCGCCGGGCGGGGCTTGGTGACGCCGGCAATGAAGCGCTCAGCCAGCTTGATCGCACTCTCCAGGGAGCGGCAGGGGTAGCTGCGGACGTCTTTGTGGGTCGTGAGGGTGACCACGAAGTTGATGACGCCCCGAGCGGGATTGCGGGGAGCGATGGTTACGGATGGGGCTGCTGTTACGTTGTTGTTTTGATTTGTCGTGTTCATGTTTTTTTATTTGTTGCGGGCTCTTCGCCCTTTTCATCGAACCAGGACGACGACGCGGGGCGCCGCGGGGAGATTGCCTTCAGGAGGGGACCCCGCATAGGCCCCCGCCCAAGGCGGCCAGATGAAAGGGCGAAGGGACTGAAACAAGACTGAACACGACAAGGACAACAACAGTGCAGCCCGGAGAAAGCAGAGAGCGGAAAGCAGAAAGCAGAAATTGGGGCGTCCTCGTGGTCAGCCTCACGGCCAGGGAGTCCGCGGGCTGCCGCTCCTTGGGGAGTGACTTTGTCGCTGGCCTGGTCTGGAGGCGTCGCCAAGCCCGTCCGCCTCGGAGGCTGGGCAAACTGGAAGGCGGTCCGCTGCGGGCCGTGGTGGCGGCATGGGGGGGGATTCGGCCCGGTCGGGGATTCGGGCGAGCAGAGGTGGGAGGGCTGTTGGGAGCCCGTGATTCGGGTTGATTGATCGCTTACCAGCGTTTACAACGAGCGATGAGATGAGCCTGGTCACTACGAAAGAGGCCGCTCAGATCCTCGGTGTTACGGCAGTGCGGGTGCGGCAACTGATTGCGGACGGGCGTTTGATTGCGGAGAAGCGTGGGCGGGACCACCTTCTTGAGGATCGGGAAGTGCAGCGGTTCAAGCGGCACGGGCGCCGGAGCGGGCCGAAGGGCGGAAGGCCGCGAGGGAACGGGACTTGAGAAAACTATTGCGTATGCGATAGTGTTTTGAGAAGCTTGCAGCATGACACGTGCGGAACAGAGTGTGTTGGTAGCGGCTGAATCGCCGCTGGCGCTGGCCGCGCGCCTGGGAGAGGAGGCGTGTGCTGCGCTGGAACCAAAGTACAGGAGCGGGAGGGGGCAGTTTCTGACGCCGCCTGGCGTGGCTGGCCTGCTGGCCGGCATGTTCGACTCGGCTGAGGGGGATGTTCGGCTGTTAGACTTGGGCGCCGGCGTTGGCGCGCTTACGGCCGCGTTCGTGGAGGAAGTGCTCCGCAGGGAGCGCAAGCCGCGTTCGTTGCACCTAACCGTGTGGGAGGCCGAGGAGTCGTTCATCGGGCGTCTGGAGCGGGTGCTGGAGGAGTGTGTCGGGGCGGCGCGTGCGGCGGGGGTGCCGACAGAGTGCGTGGTAAACCACGGTGATTCGCTCCGGGGCGCGGTGGAGATGCTTCAAGATGATGATCTATTCCGGGCCGCTCGCAGGCGAGGCGCTTATACGCACGCCATCATGAATCCGCCGTACAAGAAGATTAACACGGACTCGGAGGCGAGGTTGCTGCTACGGCGTAGCGGGTTGGAAACCTCGAACCTATACACTGGATTTCTTTGGGTGGCCGCGAGGCTCCTTGAGCCAGGCGGGCAGATGGTGGCGATCACCCCGCGAAGCTTCTGCAATGGGCCGTATTTCCTTCCGTTCCGGGAGCGATTCTTTGGGCTGATGGGCCTTGAGCGACTGCACGTGTTCGACAAGCGGGACACGCTCTTTGCCGGGGATGATGTGCTCCAGGAGAACGTGATCATGTACGCGCGGCGCGGAGCCAAGCAGCATGCCTCCGTTGTGTTGAGCAGCAGCGACGGGCTGCCCTCGAGGAGCGGCCGGGCGAGGACGGTGCCTTACTCGCGGGTGATGGACCCGGCCGACGCTGGCAAGGTGGTTCACCTGGCGCTGGACGTGGCTGATGATGACGTGCGGTGGTCAGTGATGGGTCTGCCGGCGCGTTTGACGGACCTCGGCATAGAGGTTTCCACTGGCCGGGTCGTGGATTTCCGGGCTCGTCGCTTTCTGCGAAAGGACCCGGGCGAGGACACGGTTCCGCTGATCTACCCGGTTCACTTCAACGGGGGTTGCGTGCATTGGCCGTGCGCCGAGTCGCGGAAGGCGAACGCATTGCTGGCGGTCCCTGAGACTGAGGATTTGAGGGTGCCCAACGGCGTGTACGTGCTGGTGAAGCGCTTCACGGCGAAAGAGGAGCGGCGGCGTGTGGTCGCGACGGTGTTTCGTCCTGAGGGCAACCTGGCTGGCTTCGCGTCGGTGGGATTCGAGAACCATCTGAATTACTTCCACCACCGGGGCGGCGGCTTGGATGACAGGCTGGCCGTGGGCCTGGCAGTGTACCTGAACTCGACCGTCGTGGACTCCTACTTCCGGCAGTTCAGCGGCCACACTCAGGTCAATGCCACCGATCTCCGGGGGCTGCGGTATCCGTCGAGGGGGCAGCTTTACAAGCTGGCGGAGAGCGCGGCGGCCGGCACGCGTGACCAGGGCGCTATTGACTCGGCCGTTGTGGCGATGATTCAAACGTCTCGACGCTGAACTGCTTCGCGCCGTCCTCACGGATCCAAATGTAGGTACCGGGGGCGATGTTCTTGTGTTTACCCTGCCTCGCCGCCGCGTCTTTCCAGGTCATGTAGGCGGTGGTAAAGCCGATGCCCTTCATGCCTGAGCGCTTGGCCAGGGTCGTGAGGGCTTCAACCTTGTGGAGGTCAACCTCGCCGTCGCTGGTCACGGCTTCAACGACCCACAGCTTGTCGGCCTTCGGGTTCCAGAGGAGGATGTCGGGCATTGAGTCGCCGAGCTGGATCGTGATACCGGCTCTCTTGAGGGCCTCCTCCTGCTCGGGTGTGACGCGTTGGCCGTCGGTGGCGTCAATGTAGAGGACCTCGAACCCGGGCAGGAAATTAGGGACGTAAACCTGGGCGGCGGCGGTGATCAGCTCCATGTGCGGCGTGCCGACTTTGGCCCGCGTCGCCTCCGCGAGGGTGGCCTGGACCTGGAGGCGGGCGCGCGTGGCGTCCTCGCTGGCCCATGCTTTTAAAAGGGCTGGGCGCTCGGCGTCCGAGGCCTTGAGGATTTCCAGGAAGGCCGGCGCGATGCGGTACGCCGAGTTCGGCGACTTGGGAACGGGGTGGCCGGGCATGAAGTCGCCTGTGTCCGGGTCGAAGTAGAGCTTTTCCAGGGCACCGATTTCCCAAAGGGGCTTCAGCCAGTAGTCGCGGCCCTCCCGGTCGAGCTTCGTGCTGTTGCGCTGGAGTACTCCGACATGGCAGGCGATGTGAGCCGTCGAGGCACCGTGGCAGAATTTGAGGCCGTTTTGTGCGGCCTCAAAGAAGAAGCTTGGGTTTATGTCGTCGAGCAGGGCGAAGACCGCGTCCACCCGGTCTCGCGATTTCCGGTCGAGGGCGTGGAGCACTTCGGTGATGCGTCCCTTGGTGACGCCCTGCAGGGCCGATGGCGGCGGCTGCAGTTTCTTGGAACCGACGTCGGACCGGAGCTTGTCTTCGAGTTTCATCTGACGCGAAGGGGCATTGTAGTGCGACCTTTGGCGTCGGCGGAAGCGGTTTAAACCCTTGCGCGTGCGCAAGGGATACTTCAAGCCTTCCAGACTACGCCGTCGGGTGGGACGTAGGTGAAACAAGCAGGCGAGCGAACTTCAACTGACATTTCGTCGGACGGCTCGGACTTGTAGGACGAGGCGGACGACCTATCTGAGATTGGAGATTCCAAATTCTAAAACTAACTCCTTTCCCGCAATGGGAAAGGGCGCGTCAGCGTTAAGGCCAGCGCGAGCGGATAAGGAGTCCAGAGGTACATCCTTTGGCGCAGGGGTCTGGGGACGGCGCGAGTCCCCAGCGGGTCCAGGGCGGAGCCCGGTCGCCGGAGGCCGGGGCGGACGGGTCGGACCGGTGGGACGGATGAGACTAATGGCCGATAGCCAATCGCCCATAGCCAAGGGGGCAGTCACCGGCTGGCAAGTTAGAATGCCGCTCAACGGACTTGCGTCCGGGTGACTGCCCCGCTTGGGAAGGGAGAATGCAGAATGCGGAATGCGGAATGGCGGTTTGGGAGTTCAGAGGAGGGCGGGGTCGTGGTGGTTGGTGGTGTGGCCGCCAGCGTCGGCAAAGACGAGACCGGCGCCGCGGTTCATCGCGGCGTAGGCGGCGCGCATGGTGTTGCCGCTCGTCGCGACATTGTCCACGAAATAGACTTGGCGGCAGCCAAGGCTCCAAAGCGTAGCTTTGAGGCCGTGCGCGTTCGGCGGCGTCGGGGGCAGGTCGCGGCGGTGGCGGGCGCATTGGGATTCGGTCGGCGCGGTGCGGCGGAGCGTGGGCGCAACCTGCGCGGCGCCAGGCGCGGCGACATGGCGGGCGATGTGGGCGGCAAGGATAGTGTTGGCGCGGGTGCTGCCGTCACTGGCCGGGATGGGAACAAGCCAGCAAGGGGTTTCGATGAGGCGGGCCATTTCGCGGGCGGCGGTGTCGAAGTCAATCGAGGGGCTGCGCGGGTCTTTAATCGCGTAGGCCAGTCGGCGGGTCTCGGCTTCGGCTGGCGAGAGCGGGCCGTTGCGTGGGTTGGGGTATTTGCGGGGGGCAAGGATTTTCATGGGCGGCGGGGTTTGCATTCCTGGGGTTTGGCGTTGCGGTCGGTGGTGTAAACGAGGGCCTGTCCGCACTTGTGGCAGTGGGTCCAGCCTGAGCCCGCGGGATACCAATTGATGCCGCACTGAGCATGGCCGGGCGGGTGCTTGCGGCGGTAGGCGGCTTGGCGGGCGAGGCGGCGGGAAAGTTTGTCGGATTCCTCTTTGCGCTTGGCGTCTGCTCGGGCTTTGGCGGCGGCTTCCTTGGCGGCGCGTTTCGCGTCAACCGCGGCCTGCTCGGCGTCGCGGGTCTGCTGCTCAAAGAAAAGGAAAGTCTGGCTCATGGCGAAGGGCTGGCCCCGGTTGCCCGGGGCCAGCGGTGCGGGTTTAGTCCTCGGTCGGGAGCATCAAAGTGATGGCCGGAGCGGGGTCGTCTATGTCGAGCGCGCCAGCGGTGGCGATCAACTTTGTGAGGCGGGCGGGGTGCGTGTCGGAGTTGCGCACGTAGAGCGCCACGGTCAAGCGGGTGGTGCCGGGTTTGGAGCGGATGATCGCGAAGCGGAGCATCCACATCAGGTCCCAAACTCTGCCGGCTTCGTCCTGGCCGGTGACACCGGGCGGGACGGCCACGCATTGTTCATAGACTCCGCGAGTGATGAAAACCGGGAAGCGGATTCCCGCTTCCTCGGCCGTCTTCGTCACCTCGATTTGAAAGCCGTCCGCAATCGCTTGCGAGCGGGTGTATTGGTAAACGACGTCCCAGTCGGAGGCCGGAGGGGCGGAGGACGAGGGACGAGGGTTTGCGGCCACCTCTCCCTGGCCCTCTCCCCCAGAGGCGGAGAGGGAAGGATTGGCGGCGGCGTTGTTGTTGTTGTTTGTGTTTTGCATAAATCAGGCGGTGGTGGCTTCGTGGATGAGTTCAAGGCGGCGGTCCTGGGCGATGCGCTCGGCGAGGGCCTGAGCGCGGGCGAAGTTGTAAACGTGGTAAACGGTGGAGACCGGTTCGGCCTCCTCGTTGCCTACGTAAACAACCCACACGGGGATTTCTTCTCCTTCGTGGTCTTGGTCCGGCTGCGGGCCGTCGAAGTAAACACCGCGCCAAGGGCCGGGGTCGGCGGTCTCGGCGAGGCGGCTGCGGAATTCGGCTTGTGTCGCGGTCATGGGGGGCCTCCTCACACTGCAAAATAACCACACTCGCGGAGCGATACGTGGCGGGGGTTGCCTAGGATGACGTGGTCGAGCACTTCTATTTTCAGAAGCTGGCCAGCGCGGATGAGGTCGCGGGTAACCTTGATGTCGGCTTCGCTAGGGGACGCATCGCCGCTAGGATGATTGTGCGTGAGTGCGACATGAAGTCGTTGAAATGATTGTTCGATATGAAAGGAAAACCTACGTAAGACGAACCTGCGGTTCCGTCCGCAGTAGCCTATTGGCATCGGTTCGACTGGAAACGGTCGGGTCGAAAGCTG
>Ga0209507_1000161_pt1 | contig 89981 bp, 68 predicted proteins | sample AD_UKC028_MetaG_FD_184414 | JGI IMG/M metagenome (GOLD analysis project Ga0209507, IMG submission 184414) | Active sludge microbial communities of municipal wastewater-treating anaerobic digesters from USA - AD_UKC028_MetaG (SPAdes) (version 2) | ecosystem: Engineered > Bioreactor > Anaerobic >...
AAAAAGACATCCCGGCGTTGTTGAGGCGCCGGGATATGTCTTTGATTCGCGTCCTTCTATCGAGCGCATCCGCGCGCCGCACGTCGCGCATACGCGCGCTTAGAACGTCACCGTGCCGCTCAACACCACCGAATGCTCCTCGAAGTTCGTCTGATCGTAATTGCTGTGCCGGTGCTGCCACATATACGCAAGTCCCAGCTCCAGCCAGCTCGTCACCCGGTAATTCGTCCCGACGCTGGCCATCCACAGATGGTCGCGGCGGCGCTTGCCTGACACGCCCTCGCTGTCAAACACCGAGTTGATGTAGCCGCCCTCAACATACACGTCCCACTGCTGCGTGACGTGCCAGATCGGGCGTATCCTTCCGCCCCTGTCCTCGTAGCTCACGCCATACGCCATGTTGTAGTCCGTGCGCTCCGTGGACCGGATCGTCGAGAACACCTGACCCGCTACCGTTATCCGCTCCGTCGGGTCCCACTCAACCGCGCCCTGCGCGAACGGCCCGTTGGCCGTGTAGCTGAGCTCCCAGTAATCCTGCCATTCCCAGCCCGCTATCACGCGTCCGCGCAGATTCCCCGTCGGCGCCCAGTCCGGCCCGACAAATATCCTGTAAGTGTTCGTCCCGCGGTCGTCGCTCTGGCCCTGGTAATGCCGCGCATACGTCCCGCCGGCCATTACGTTGACCTGCTCCGAAATGCTCTGCGATCCCTGAACCGTGAACCCGTGCTCCGTGAAGTCGTCAAGCTCGTTCTCGCGGTCGAAATACCACCGGCGCGTCAGGTCGTAGATCACTTCGCCCTTCGTCTTCTCCGTGAAATCATACCCTGCGCGTACCGCCGCGTGGTTCTCCCAGTACTTGTCCTCGCGGTCGTCGTTGCTCACAGGCAGCTTGGCTTCCGCGTTCAAAACGTTCGACACCGCCACCTTGAGCTTGCGCGTCATGTTGCCCAACGGCTCCACCTCGCCGTAACCGCCCACGTTGAACAACTCCGTGTTGAAGTTGCCCTCATGGCGCCACGCGCGGATGATGCGAAGGCTGCTGAACACGCCCACCTTGTTGCGCACCGCAGGCCCGCGTCCCAGCGGCAGCGTGACGCTCACGCTGGGATGAATCACCGTAATCCAGTCGTCCGTCTTCTGACGGGTGTTCAGGAACACGTTGTTCGTGTACGTCTCCGTCACCTGGAGCATCGGGCCGACAAGGAACGGCCCCATGCGATACTTCTGCCGCTTGGCCATCGGCGTGAACCCAAGAAACGCATGCTCCGGCCTCGCGCCGCCCTGCATGCGCCTCAGGCTCGTGGCCTCCTCGGCCGACGGCGTCAACTGCTCCGTCTCCTCGCGCCCGGATTCGGCCGACTCCTCTTCCTCCTCCGCCGGCGCGCGGTCATCCACCGCGCCGCTCTGCGGATTGGCCACCTCTTCAGGCTCCTCCCAGTCCTCGGGCTGGAACGTCGCCCCGGGTGATACCATCCCCGTCTGAGGCGCTGCCGCCTCCTGCCCCGCGGCAGGCAAACTCGCCGCCGCAACGAACACTACCAACATCATTATCCTAACGATAATGTCTCTCATCCCTGGCTTCCTTGTCTCTGTTGACAACAAGCGATTTTGTTCAGGCGCAACCCCGCGCCCTTCTGGGATCAGAAAAATGACTTTTTAGTCTTCCGGACCCTCGCCCGGCGGATACGGCGGGCAATCCTCGTAGACGCACTCGGTCTCGCCGGTTTCTCCCGCTTCGGGGGAGGCTGGCGGATTGGTGCGCCCGCCGCTTACGGTCGCCATGCTCAGCAGCATGCCGGACCATCTCTTCGGCCTGACGGCCGGGGTCAGGTCGAGAACCAGCACCTTGCCGGTCTCACAACGCACGCCGACTTCCTTCTCGGAACGGCGGTAGACGATCGGCCCGCGAAGAACCTTGATCGTCATGACCCACTTCTCCTTGTCTATGCGGGCAAGGATGATGGTCTCGTCCGGAAGAATCAGACGACCCTTCTTGGACATGAGTTCAAGTATGCCGGAGCCGGTTTCCATCGTGACCTTGGCTAGCTGCACGTTGCCTTGGGCGCCCGCCTCGGGCCCGGACGCGCGTGCCGCCGAAGTGGATGGTGCCCGGATGCACGGAAAGCTCGGTCATGGTAGCCGCGTCGTCATGGGCGTCAACAATGCCTACGCCGCTGGCGACATTGAACGTCCAGATATTGACGTTGCGGCGCTGGCCTTCTTCCTCAACCTGGCCCTCCTTGCGGGTGACGCTTACGCGCGCGCCTTCCATCAATTGAAGTTTCTGGCCGCCCTGGAACTCGACCATTGCCGCGCCGCTACGGGCTTCCAGCATGCTCTCGTTCAATACCGGGCTGCCTGCTGAAAGCGGACGCTGCTCATCGGGGTCATCTATTGGGGACTCGACAAGTGTGCCGCAGCTTTTCACCTCGCCCAGACCGCCGCCCTGCGCCACTGCCCATCCGGCCAGAACGAACGCCAAAGCGATACATGACGCCGCTATTTCCCGGAGCTTCATTGCGTATTCTCCTGCCTGAAAAACAATCCCTGCACAGACGCACCGCCCTGTGCCAAGCTTCCGACATGCATATTTATATCACCATCGGCGCGGGGCTGTCAACGGCATGTTGAAGCAAATTTTTTCCAAATTTTCCGGGATTTTTTCGGATTATTTCCGAAGCAGCCGGCGCAGGCGCAGCGCGTCGGGATTGCCCGGGTCAAGAATCTCCGCCCTGCGCAGCGCCTCTGCCGCATTGTCTGATTCATGAAGTTGAATCCGCGCCAGCGCCAGGTCCAGCCATGCCTGAAGGCAATCCGGCTCTCCGGCGACAGCCTCCTCCAGCGCTTCGGCGGCCCCGCGCATGTCATTGGATTCCATCAGAAGGCCGGCTATCTCCAATCTCGGCTCCGCCAGTCTCAGGTTGATCTTGCATGCCGCGCCCAGATGTCTTAGCGCCTGCCCCTTGTCTTTCAGGCGGCGGAATGCCTGCCCGATTCGGCAGTGCAGGTAAGCATTCTCCTGATTCGATTGCAAGTATTTCGATAATTCCTTTAGCGCTCGGCGGTTCAACCCGAGCTGGAAATAGAACTCGGCGCGCAGTCCGAACGGGGTCGGGCCCCATCCGTCAACAAGATCGGTCCTGACCGGCGGCGATGCCAGAAACGCATCGAGGTCAACGGCGCGAAGCTCGGCCTGGGTTTCCACATAATCGAACAGCGCCAGCGTCCTGGCGGCGTAGACGCGGCCGAATGCGGGCGGCAATTTTACATCGTCGCTTCCCGCCGCAAGTTTCCATGCCTCCGCCATGCCGACGAGGCGGAATTGATGAACCAGCGTCATGTTCATCAGGTCCGGCGGCGCGTTCAGGCTCAGCCTCGGGCGGAAGTTCCAGAGCGAGTTGCCCAGGCTTATCGGCGCCGCGTCACCCAGGAGTTCCGGAAGGCGTCGCGGCCCGACCGAACACGTCGCCAGCGCATCGAAAGGCTCGGCCATCCCCGCCATCGCCATCGCTGAGGCAAATCGCGGCACGCGGTAAAGACCTGCCATGCGATCGAGGCAGCCGCCTGTCTTCCCGTTCAGCCCGGTGATAATCAGCGAATCGCCGCACTCCCAGAGATACGTCGCCGGAAAGGCTCTGCGTACGCCGGCTATCGCCCTGCGAAGGTGTTCCGGGCGCATTTCCCGCAAGGGAATCCACGTCTGGAACAGTCCGTCCTTCTTCAGCCTGCCGAGGCAGAGTTGCATGAACTGCAGGCTGTAGAACTCCTCCGGAAAATCCGACGCGCTGACAAACAGGGGTGACAGGACGATGGCGTCATAAGCGCCTGGATCGAACAGCGCCTTTCTGAGCGCCCCCGCGCCGGAAACCACCGCCACATCCGGAAGCGTCGGCGACAGCGAAATCGCCTCCCTGACGGGGAAGGGCCGGATATCGGCAAGCAGGATGCTCTCCGGTCTGTTGAGCAGGGTCAGCGGAAGCGCAGCCGACAGCATGGCCGGGGCGATTCCCGGGGCATTCGGGGCGGATACGACGTCCCCGCGAAGGAAGGATATCGCATTCCCTGACGCGGACGCGCTTGCCCGTTGCGGCAGGGCAAAACTGCGGATGATTTCCGTATTCCCGCTCATGGGAACCGATCCCGCGTCAATCTTCAGCGCGCATTCATCCGCATATTCCTTGAGCAATTTCCGCAGCGGTCGGCCGGAATCCTGCCAGTCGCCGGTTTCCGCACATATCAGAATCCCCAGCGCAATCGCCGCAGGAAGCAAGGCCCGCCACGCTTTGTCCCCTGTTGATCTGATATTGCAGACCGCGCAGGCCGCGACTGCGAAAGCGGCGCAGACCGAGGCCGCTGATAAAGTCGTTCCGATGCCGTATGAGGCGACAAGCGCAGGCCCCGCCAGACCCGCGCACGCGCCAATCATCGCCGAGGACACCCACGGGAAGGCCAGGCCCGAAGCCCATGACGGATGCCGGGAGCGGTCATTCCAGAGGCAGAAGATGAAACCGAGCGCCACCGTCCCCAACCATAACGGGAAGGTGTATTCCGCGCCCATGTTGCAGACGGGACTCAGGGAAACCGCGCCGACGGACAGTGTCGCCGCCGGGAAACCCAGAAATCCGCGTTTCAGGAGCCACGCAAGCCCGCAAAGCGCCAAGCCGATCCGCGCGGCGGAGCGCCATGCCCCGCCCCCCCGAACCGGGGCGTTTCGGACGCCCTCCAGACCAAGCCACAACCCCACGGACAACGCCATCGTGAAGGAAATGACCGCCGAGACCGGACTCGCGTGGATCTGGACGAATGCGAAGAGAATCGCGGCGCACAGGAAACCAAGCGCAATATCCCCCGCCATCCGCGCAGGCATCACCCCCGGGACGGCGGTCTTGATTTCAGCGTCGCTCCGCGATCCGCAATCCGCATTTCCGGGCGGAAGGCCGGAGTTTCCCGATCCGGTCGCGGATTTCCCCCCGGCGAACATCCGGACGGCGGTTGAAATCTGGAGTCCGAATATCGCCGCCGCCGTCCAGAAACCAACGCCCACCGGCGGCAGTAGCCATGCCCAGACCCAATCCAACAATAAATACCTGAAAATGACGGCTCCGGCGAACAAGCCCAGGCACAACATGCGCCCGCAGTTTCCGACCAGTCCCTCCGCGCCGCGCGCCGGACGGGTCATGAGCAGCCCAAGCCCCGCCGCCAGCCCCACGCCGAATAAAACCGCTATCGCCGCCGCCGTCCAGGGGCGCTCCAGCCCGGACGCCATCGCCCGCGCCCCGGCAGGCGCCCAGAAGGAAGTCAGAAACCCGGTCAGGAAGACTGTAAGCGGCAGCCATCGCGCCCGCGACTGCGCGCCGGACTCAATGATCCGCCCCGCCCGCTCCAGTCTCTCATCACGGGCGGTTCGTCCGCCCGCGGGATCCTTTTCCGATGCCGGCTGTCCCGCGCCGGGCAGGGATTCAGGCTCCGGCTCGATCCCGGAAGGCTGGCCACATGTGATCGGTTCGGTCAATTATAAAGCTCCAAAGCGCGGGGCGCCTCGCGCGCCGCCGCGAGTAAACATGATAGCACGTTCAGACGGTGATGGACAAAGCGAGATATGCTTGACTCATAAACCGCTCCGTTTATAATTGTTTACAGGTATCATTTTACAGGGAGGTTAGAGCATGGCGAGCATGAAATCAGTCAAAAAAGCTGCCGTCGTTGCGCTTTTTCTCCTCTGGATGATCGCATTATTCGTCTTCAATGTGATTCAGCGCCCGCCATCAAGAGAAATGGCGCAAAAGAAACATTGCGAGGCAATCGTCAAGAGGGTCTTCGAGGCCTGCCGGGAATACTACATGTTCAATGACGCGCGGCATCCCGCAAGCCTGGGGGTGCTGTTCGATGAAGGATACATCAAGGAAGCGCCGGACCTGACCATAAGCGCTTCGGAATTCAGACTTGTCATTTCCAAAACGCGGGATGGCGTCGCAGTTGTATCCAGTCCGATTGTGTTGTCGAAAACGCGCCCGACGACGAACGAGGAACCGCTATTGACGGTCACGGTCGTTCTGGGCGGAAAACGAAAGATATGCGAGGCTACCAGGAAAGGCGATATCAGGTGGCGGGACGCCGACCGGTTGTGATCGCGATCAAGACAGGAAACCGGACACCTCCCTTGTCGTCCGCGTTATCAGGCCATTGACGGAAATCAAACCACAATCCGCGCTCATTCCGCGTCCGTTATTCCAAGCCGCATCTCGTCGCTGATGGCCTTGACCTCCGGGGCGTACATTGCATAGCCGCTGGTCGGCAGGGCGTGGAATCTGCCGGGCGTTTCCGCTCGGAGGCGGTAGCGCAGGACGTGCTCGCCCTGCTCAAGCATTGCGATGAAGAACGCCACCTTCTCATCGCGCAGTTCTACGTTCGGGCAAAGCCCTCCCGCCCATGCCCCGCCGCTGCGCAATTCCACCGGTTCGCAGCCGGCCGGCTTCATATCCTCGAAGACGAGGTAATCGTAATCGTTCTTGGAAGTCAACGTCAGCGCCACCTCGATCTGGTCGCCGCTTTTAACGGAGTCGCCGTTCTTCAGCTCGATCCGCTCATGGCCCGCGCGATTCTCCACAACCTTGCCCTGCGCCCCCGGAACACGTTCGGTTCCGACCTTGTCCCGGAGCAGAAAGTATCTGCGCGCGACGAAGATCTCGTTGCCCGCGCCCTTGATGTCCTCCTCCTTCGTGAAGAAGGAAAGGTATGACGAGTAGTAGAGCGCGCCGGGGCCTTCCTTGACGATTTTCAGGACGTGCTCCCCGCCGCCAAGCGCCTCCCCCGCCAGGACAGCGCGGTTGTTGAAGCTGAAGAAATTGTCGCGCGTGACCACGATCCTGTGAATCTGCCTGCCGTCCAACTCAAGGCGGATCGTCGCCTCCGGATTGAACTCGCCCGACGCCTCCATGAACTTAGCCATGGCCGCGATGCAGTAGGCCGTGTCACGGGTGCTGCGCCAGTAATATCCGTTGCGGCGGTTGTTGAGCAGCCACTTCACGAGGCGGGGGGATATGTCGCTGTCCGGCTCAATCGTCGCCAGCGCCTGTAGTATCCACGCGTTGGTTTCAATGTCGTTGTTCCACCAGAACCACCAGTAATTTTCCTGCGTCTTGAACCATGCGGTCTCGTTGTCTTTATCCTGCTCGGCGTATTGCTTGATATTGCGAAGCAGAGTCTGCGCCTCCTGCGCCTTGCCCATGTTGTGCATTCCCAGGGCCAGCAGGGACTTGCCGTACAGGTTCAGCAGGTCGCGCTTCTCGTAGAGCATGGCCAGCCATTTCTCGTCCGCGCGCTTCTCCAACGAGAGGACGTAGGCGAGATAAGCCTGCGTCGTAACGTCGCCTAGCCGGCGCATGCTTTCGGGCTTGTGAAGCTCAAGCCAGACGCTTCCGGCAAGGTAATTCATCCCGCGCGAGATGCTGCCGCCGTCAACCTGCGCCCCGGCCTGCCGCGCCGTATGAAGCCCGTAGACGACGTATGCAGTCTGGAATGGGCAGGAGCGATCGTCCTTCCACCAACCCCAGCCGCCATCAAAGTGCTGGAAATCATATAACCGAGCAAGCCCGGCCTCGATCACGCTGTTGAGCTTCGCGCTGTCGAAAACCGGCGAGTTCAGATAGCCGAAGCGGTTCTGCAGGTCTCCAGCATTCATCTGGAGCCGCTTGCTCTCCAGTTCCTCGAGGTTCATGCCCGTCCGCTGAAGAACCTGCCTGCAAAGGACGGCCGGCATGAAGCGACTCATCGTCTGCTCCACGCAGCCGTATGGGTAGCCGATAAGGTACGGTAGCGCGTCGAGCATGACGCCGGCCAGACTCGGCGAGAGTGTCACGACAAGCTCCGTCATTACCGGATCGCGCTCATCCGGAACGACCAGTCTGATCGTCCGCTCGCCCTCGGCTGCGGGCCTGAAGCTGCCGGAGGAGGCGACCGTCTTGTTCACCCCATGGACGAGGACCGGGAAGGACATCTGCACGGCGTCGGATTCAACGTCGGAAAGGGCCTTGACAGTTATTTTCACAAGGCCGGACTTCAGAACCCTGACCGGCCAGTCGAATCGCTTCTGCCCGCCGGCGTCAACCTTGCCGCTGACATTCAGGGGAGTGACGGCCTCAATCAGGCCGCCATCCAGTTCAAGGATGGCCTTGACCTCCTTTTCTGTCGCAAGGTAGTTATGGACGTTGGCGGAGATGACGGCCTCGTCGCGCTCGACAAAAAAGCGCGGCGACTGTAGCCGCACGATCAGGTTCTTGGTTGTTCTGACCGAGGTTTCCGCGCTGCCGACCTGGGTCTGCGGCGTAATCGCCCAAGCCTTGATGTCCCAGGTGGTGAGCGCCTGCGGGAACTTGAAGGACACGTGGGCGACACCCGAAGCGTCCGTCGCCAGGGAAGGCATCCAGCAGGCAGTTTCGGCGAAGTCCGAGCGGACTTTCGCCTCGGCCATCGGCGCTCCTCCCGGCTCTCCCGCAGCGCCTCCGCCGGTCCCGGCAGCCGCATCCGCTTCGGACGCGCTGACCTCGGACTTGGCCTCAAGCGCCGGCGCGGCGGCCAGCTTGGCCCTCATCGGGCCAGCCTGCGCCGGCTTCTCCTGGGCCTCGTTCAGCATCAGCCCGCGATCCTCCTTGTCGTTGCCGGCGTAACCGACGCCGGCGGTTGACATCCGCCAGTCCCCCGCCCCGCGCATCCACATCCCGTCCCATCCTGCCACGCCTCCGACGTAATGCGCCCAGCGGAAGAAGGATTGCCCCGTGAAGTAAACCTCCAGCGAGCTTCCGTGTTCGGGATTATGAAGCCTCCGCTCGCCCCAGAAAAATTGCCGGATGTCCGGAACCAGGCTGCCCTGAATGTAGGCGAGGGACTTGTCATAGGCCGTCAGGAGCAGGTCCGCCGCAACCGGCCTGCCGTCCGCGTCCGCTGCGCGGACCTCCAGCTTGCAATCGCCTTCCGGGGGGTAGGTCTCGCCGTCTGCGGAGGCTGCGACCTTCAACATGCCCTGCGTCGGGGGGACGTAGATTTCGCGGACCTCCTCGTAGACGTTCCCGCCGCGGATCATCGTCGCCTCGCAGAAGAAGTTCGGAACGTGAGCCTTCGTGATCTCCAGGTCAATGACCAGCGACTTCTTGGGAACCGGTATCAGTCTGTAATTCAGCAGCAGCCCGTCCTGAGCGTTGTCGCTGAAGAGGACGACGGCGTCCGGCGCGTCGGAGCTTATCATCAGGTGCGCCATTTCGCCGGGGCGATAGGTCCGCTTGTCCGTGATGATTTCAAGGTTGCTGAACCTGTATGCGGCGCCGTCGAAGTCCGGGCCGGCCACCCACATGACCGTATCGCCCTGCACGGTCTCGCCCCAGGCGTCTTTTGTTTTGAATGTAAGCCTGTACTGCCCCGAAGTTTCAAACGGCAGCTTCACGCTGCAGCGTCCCTGAGCGTCGGTCTCCGCCGCCCATTCCTTCAGCGTCTCCTCCCTGATCTCCCTGTTGTCCGCCCCGCCGTAGGTTATCCGGCGCAGCGCGAATTCCCCCTGCGCGGCCACAGGCGCGTTATCCGGCGTGATGGTCCGGGCGCGGATGAAGGCCGAATCCCCCGGGCGGTACCATCCCCTGTCGCTCTCAAGGAAAGCGTAGAACTGCTGCCGCGTTACGAGTATGTCCCCGCTGCCGGTGATTGTCCGGCGGCTCGGGTCACGGACCTCAACCTCGACCGTGTAGCGGCAGTCCGCGTCAGGATGCACCTTCAGCGCCGGCCCGGTGTCAATCTTCACGAGCGCCGTTCCGTCCTTCGCGAGCGCAATCTCTCCCGCCGACACGAGTTCCCGGAGCGCTTTCGGTTGCGCGCCGTGGCGGTAGCACCTCCATGAATCCATGTCCTGCGCCGCCGCCCAATGCCCGTAATGCCCCCACCAGCCTAACCAGTAATACGGGTAATAGCATCTGCCGTAGCCCTGGCCGTACAGCCAGTCGTACTCCCCCGCTTCGGAATAGACCGGGCGGTAATTCTCGCGGAAGACTTTGTACTTCGCGACGCCTTCCGATACGGGACTGCCGAAGTAATACCTTGCCTCGATCCGGGCAATTACTTCCTTGCCGAGTTTGACCTGCGCCGAGTCCGGCTTCACCGTCACCTCGAACTCCGGACGCTTGTATTCCTCGACCCTGAACTGCCCGCCGCCAAGCCAGCGGCCGTCCGGCATGTAACCGTTCACGCGGAAGCTGTATAGCCCGAGCGGGCAGCCCTCTTTAAGCTCGAAGCTGCCGCCGGCCCCGCCCCTGGCGTCGAGCGTCAGCGATTGGCTGAGAACCTTGTTGCCCTTCGGGTCGTATACCTCCGCATTAACCGTCATTCCTGCAAACTTCTGGTCTATGTATGCGCCCTCATTCTTCGCCCGGCAGAACACCTTGAAATAGACGTTCTGCTTCGGGCGATAGACCGGCCTGTCCGTCACCAGGAAATACTTCTGCCCGTTGACGAAAGACGACTGCGCCTGCCTGGGCCACCAGTAGCCGACCAGGCTGAAGGCCATGCGGTCATCGCCAAGGACTATCACGGCGTCAATGTTCGGATTCTGCTTCTTCTCCTTCGGCAGGTATGGGATCAGGCCGTTCTCCGGGCTTGTGATCTTCGTCTCGCGCCCTTTGTGGCGGTTCTTGCGCAACAGGTCCGAATACTCGTTCCAGTGCTCGAATACGCTCATCTCCGCGTTCTGAATCGGATGCCCCGTCACGGCGTCGGCAACATAGAAAAGCGATTTTCCAGGGAGTCCCTTCTTCAGTATCGCAATGTCCGTGACCAGAAGAAGGTTGAGGGACGGGGGATGCTCCCTGTCCGTCCATGCCTCAATGATGTAGGCCCCGTTGGAATCCAGCGGCGTCGGAATCTCCACGGTCCGGGTCCGATGCGAGCCGTCGTCTTCGACCGCCGATTTCCATTCCGCCGCGACGCCTTTGAGATATTTTTTATACAACTCCTGCCTTATGAAACCATACTGGATGTTCCTGCACTGGTAGAACGTCTCCTGGCTGGAGGACCGCATTCCCTTCAGCACAAATCCGGCAAGATCAACCCTTGTCGCCTTGAATTGAAGCGATTTGGTGTTGGCATAAGTGATCGGGATGGCGATCTTGGCGCCGGGGACCTTCACGCCCAACTGCTCGATCATCGCCTTCGGCTCGGTGATGACGCTGATCTGCCGTCGCGCGTCGGCGATCCGGTAAGACTGGGGGAACAATTGCGTCAACGTGTTGTATTCCCGAACGGCGCGGACGTATTGCCTCCTGGTCTGGAAGAATGCGGCCTTTGCGTACTGCGCCTCCTGCGCGACGGTCGCCCCGGGGTATTTCTCCACCGCCTCCGTCAGCAGCGCGACAGGGCTGCAATCGTCCGGCAGCGAGACAGTCCGCAACTCCCCCTCCACCCACGCCACGGCCTGATTGTCCTCAAGGTCCCATATATTCTTCGGCAGCAGCGAACCGGTTTCCGGCTCGACCTGCTCCTGCCCGGGTCGGGGTTGCCTGCTCCTTTCCATCAGCCTGACCGAATCAAAGCACGCCCTCTCGATCATCGCCCTGCGGTAGATGGCTGCAGCGGCGTTGCGGCGCGTATCGGTCTCGTCAAGCCGGACGACCTCCTCGAGCAGAAAGCGGACCCGCAGATGCGTCGGCAGGTCCTCCGCGTATTCCTTCGGACTTTTCGGGAATATCGGATTGCCGTCCTCGCCCATGCGCAGCCCCTGCGGATTCCCGTAGCCGGAACTGTTATGCATCCAGCGGGGGGATTCATAGTCCGCGTCGCCCTGTGTTCCGGCATCGTCCTCCGGAGGAAGCTCAACGATGTCGAGCCAGCGATCCCATCCCCCCTCGTAGCGGACAATGCCGACGTAAGCCTCCGCGAGGTCGAAGTTATTGTCGAGGCGTTCCTGCCTGTAGACGCCGAGCCGGCCTTCAGGGATTTGAGCGGCAAGATCGGGGGTTGTCAGCCAGTTTGCGAAAAGGAGCCGGGCCTGCTCCATGTGCGCGATGCCCTTGCGACGGTCCTCGCGGAACACGTCCTTGTAAGTCCCCTGGCCGTGCTGCCCGCGCAGAAATTTGTCTCCCTGCTGCGTGCCCCAGTGCGGGACCTGGTTATACAAACCGCCGAGGAATCGGCGCCACGGGGCTTCGTGAGGCGAGTCTCCGAAGAGTTTCAGGAAACCCTCTGCATCGTCAAGCGCCTCCGTGAACTTCTGCATCCTCAGGCGGCACGTCACTGCCTGGCCCGCCGCTCGCAACCCCTCGTCCGTTTTCGGCGCGGCTTTGCAAAGCTTTTCGTATTCGACGCGCGCCTCCTCGTAATGTTTGTCGTCGAAGAGCTTGTCCGCCTTGGTCTTCGGCTTCGCGTCCTGGCCGACGCCGGTCCCGGCGCCGAAGGCAAGCACAACGCCGATCCCGAAAAACATCAGGAGAACGCTTCGTCCCCAGCGGCAGTTATTCATTGTTGATTACCCAATTAGACGGTTCAAAGGTTGACTACGCGGCTCAACGGAACCTTAGACGCGAAAACGCCGCGCCGGTTCCCGCAGGAAAACGGCAGACTCAAGCCGGCGATTCAAGCGGTAGGGTGTGCGCGGCGAAGCGGCGCAGCCGCTTGCCGTGCGCACGCGGAGCTGAATGTGCGCGTGTGCAAAGTCTGCAACTTTGCACAGTTGCTACACCTGTAATTCTCAACTGTCGCTTCATGGCGGTCTTCCGGCGTCCGCATGGTCAGAACAGCATGATGCCAATTAATGAAAAAAACCGACTATCGCAAACGGCACGGCAGCCAGAATCGCCAGGAATATTATCGCCAGAACAGCCTGACGATTGCTGATTCCGTAGACGACCCGGCAGCCGATGATCACCAACGGGATTGTGACGATGGCCGCCAGCGGAATCCCGACAACCGGGAGCGCCAGAATCGGGAACGTCGCGCCGAAGGAGTAGCAGAAGATCGCATCAGTCGTTCTGAATCGCCGCCGCGCGCTCGGCGGAACCACCGGCAGCATCCCGATGTGCGTTGCTATCGGGAAGACGAAACGGATGAAAAGAATTGGAAGCATGAGCATTATCGCCATGGACACGGCCATCCCATCCGGCCACCATAATCCCAGTGGATCGGGATTGGATTGGCCTATTATGGGGAAATCAAAAAGGCTAAAGAATATGCTTCCCTTGGCCAGAACAACCATAGCCACAGATGTAAAAAAAAAACTTCGGCGGATCGCGCCTGATCTCCCCCGCGCGGAGCAGTTCGAACGCCTTCCGGGGCGAGAAGAGGACGATGAAGATCGTCTGGAAGAATCCCGTAAAAAAACCAAGCTCCTTGCGTTCCTCCCAGGGAAGGCCCTTTCGCTCCGGCTCGACGCTCAGGTCCTGCCAGCCGCATCGCGGGCACTTGTCCCCCCGCCCGCCGGGGAACTCAACGTCGCACTCGGGACATTTCATGGCTCACTCTCCCGCACTTCCATTGCCACAGCCAAAAGGCATGCGTTGCGAAGAGGCGCAGCCGCTTGCCGTGCGTAAGCGGAGATGACTGCGCGCGTGTGCAAAGTCTGCAACTTTGCACACCCTACATCTGGTATTATGAACTAAGTCAATAGGCATTATCCAAAAAAGATGAGGCCGAAAACTATTGCCACAACGACAAACATGAAGAGCGCCATGACATTGTACATCGCGACTTTGCCGCGCGATTGGCCTAATGCAGTATGGATCCCTTCCATCACCAGGAAAAATGATAAGAATAGAGAAAGAGGCGGACCAATCAAAGGGACAACGTGAAACGACATGGACGCGCCAACTGTGAAATGCACGATGCGAGCAACAGACGTCGCAGCAGATGTTTCTACTTCGATTCTGAAAGCCTTTCGAAGACATCCTGAGTATAAATAAGTCCCGCAAAACAAGAGCATCCCATGAATTAGAGCAATCAATGCGATTTCGGAGGACTTCGTGAAACTGTTTCGACTCATTGCCGCATATATGAACAGAGAAAGAGTATGGCTGGTGACGCCAATAAGTAGCATTATCAAGAAATAGGATTCCGCAGACCACTTTTCTCCCTTTTCGCCATCGGTCAGGCAATACTTACCAGGACTCAGGATAATGCACATTGGCGTCTGAATAAACGCGGCGAGATAACCGATCTCGCGCCTTCTGTCCCACGGCGGCTTTTCGAGGCCGTCCTCGCGCAGGAAGTCCTTTCCCCCGCAGGAAGCGCAGGCGTCCGGCTTCGGCCCATCAACCTTCGCGCCACATTTGCGGCAGATCATCCTTCACCCTCCTGTCGCGCAAAACATACCCCTACTGCCCCAGCCTGTGCAGCTTCAGCATGTTCGTCCCGCCTGCCGTGTTCGTCGAAGCCCCGGCCACGCAGACAATCACGTCGCCCTTTTCGGCAAGTCCGTTCTGCAGCAGCAACCCCTCCCCCTGAAGGATCATCTGATCCGTTGACTCGAACGTCGGGATCATCATCGGCCTGACGCCGTAGCGCAGGCACAGCCGCCGGTAGGTGTCCTCCCGGGGGGTGAAGGCGACGACGGGGACCTGCGGCCTGCGCTGGCTCAGGTGCGTGGCCGTCGCGCCGGTGAGCGTGAACGCCGCGACGAGCGATGCGCCGACGGCCTGCGCCGCCGCGCACGCAGCGTCCGCCGTGGCCATCTCGATCGGCACTGCGTCCTTCGCGCAGTCCGGCGCTATCATCGGGCAGAGCTGGCGCGTGCTGGCGTAGAACGGTCCCCTGCGCCGCATCTCAGCCTCCGCCCGCACCGCGATCAGCGCCATCATCTTCACGGCCTCAACCGGGAACTTGCCGACCGATGTCTCGCCGCTGAGCATGATCGCGTCCGTCCCGTCGAAAATCGCGTTGGCCACGTCCGCGGCCTCGGCGCGCGTCGGGCGCGGGTTCTCCGTCATGCTCTCCAGCATCTGCGTCGCCGTGATGACGGGCAGCCCGCGCGAGCGGCATTCGGAGATGATCTGCTTCTGGAGAATGGGCACGTCCGCCGGGGACATCTCCACCCCCAGGTCCCCGCGCGCGACCATCACTCCGTCGCACTCATTCAGAATGTCGTCAAGCCGCTCGATGGCCTCCGGCTTTTCGATCTTGGCGATGATGGGCGCCGTGTGGTCGAGCATCGCCATGCGGTTGCGAAGCAATTTGATGTCGTCCGGCCCGCGCACGAAAGACAGCGCGACGTAATCAACATCCTGCGAAAGCCCGAACGCGAGGTCCTCGTCATCCTTTTTCGTCAGGGCCGGGATGCTCACGCGCACGCCGGGCAGGTTGACGCCCTTGCGCTCGCCCAGCGTTCCGCCGTCAACGATCTCCGTGACGACCTCGCTGGCTCCGACCTCGGTCACCCGCAGTTCAATCGCCCCGTCGCTCAGGAGAATGCGGTCGCCCTTGCGGCAATCCCCGCACAGGCGCGGATAGTTCACCGAGACGCGCTCGGCGTCGCCCTCGATCTCCTTGATCGTCAGCCGCAACGTCCGTCCGGTGACAAGCTCGACCGGCGCGCCGCCCTTGAGTCGTCCGGTCCTGATCTTCGGGCCGGAGAGGTCCTGGAGGATGGCGACGGGAAGGCCAAGCTCGGCGGCCTTCGCGCGGATGTCGCGCATGGCCTTGCCGTGCTCCTCGTGGTCGCCGTGGGAGAAGTTGACCCTCGCCACGTCCACGCCTTCCTTCAGTATGGCCTCGATCCTGTCAAGCGACCTCACCGACGGCCCGAGCGTCGCAACGATTTTCGTGCGCATCATGTTCATATTGTTACATCCTCTTATCGCAATCGCAGGGGCGCGTTGTAACGCGCCACCGCCCGGCGATACGCATGGAAACGCGTCAGGCCGTTATCAGCGGCAGGCGGGAGTAGACCCGGCAGATGCTGTCCGCCAGCTTGTCGGGATGGTGGCGCAGCAGGTCCTGTTTCTCCCAGAGCACGCGCGTGACGTCAATGTCCTCGACCAGGTCGGACTGAAGCACCTTCACGCCGAGCCGGTAAAGCTCATCCGTGACCGTAGCCAGTTTCGCGCCTTCCTCCTCGTACCTTTTCAGAACGCCCGCGCGCGGGGCGCTGTGGTTTATCAGCACGTAGTCCAGCACGCCCTCGCCAAGGTAGCGTATGACCTGCCGGACGTGGTCCGCCGCGCTGAAGTTGTCCGTCTGCCCCGGCTGCGTCACCACGTTGCAGATATAAATCTTGATGGCGTCGGAGCGGACGATTGCGCGGGTGACGTCCTTGACCAGCAGGTTGGTGATGACGCTCGTGAAAAGGCTGCCGGGGCCGAGGACGATGATGTCCGCCCGCTCAATTTCGGCTAGGGCTTCCTCGGTAGGCTCGGCGTTTTCAGGTTTCAGGAAAACCCGCTTGATGGGCGGCTTGTTCAACCCCCGGACGTTCACCTCCCCCTCAACCTCCGACCCGTCCTCAAGCTCCGCGCAGATGTGCGTGTCGGTGAGCGTGGAGGGCAGGACCTTGCCGCGGATGTTCAGCAGACGGCTGAGCTTCTTGATCGCCTGCTCGAAGCTGCCCGTCTTCTCCGCCATGGCGGCGATCAGCAAATTGCCCAGGCTCATGCCCTTGTAGGTTCCCTTGCTGAAGCGGTACTGGAAAAGCTCGTAGAGGTCGCGCTCCTGCTCCTCTGTTTCGGAGAGGGCGACAAGGCAGTTGCGCGCGTCGCCGGGCGGAAGTATGCCGAATTCTTCGCGGAGGGTTCCGCTGCTGCGCCCGCTGTCGGTCACGGTGACGACGGCGGTCAGGTTGTGACTGTAGGTCTTGCAGCCCTGGAGGACGATGGGTAGGCCCGTCCCGCCGCCGACGGCCAGGATTCGCAGATTGTCCGGCCCCTTGCCCATGTTGGCCAGGCGCAGGAGCGTGGGAATCTGGAACAGGCGGTTGATCTTGTAGTCCGGGCGCTCCTTGTCGTCGCGGGGCGGGTAGTTCCGGAACCTTCCGTGCATCATCTGGAAGGTCGTCATGCCCAGCTCCTTCGCCGTGCGAAGCTCCGCCTGGGCGCGATCCCCCACGACGGCCACCTGGTCCGGGCGCAGCCGGTACTTGTCCATCAGGTGGCGGAAACACTCAACCATGAGCGAACCGCGCTCCATGTCGTTGATGAGCACGTCGTCGAAGTGCGGCGCAAGGCCCAGCAGTTCCACCTTCCGCGCCTGGCGGTCGTAGATGCCGGTGGTCATCAGGAAGGAGCGCACGCCCTCGGTGCGCATCTCGCGCAGCGCGGGGATCGTGTCATCGAAGGGCCTGATGTCCGACACCTCGTCGGAGTTGTAGGCTCGATAGGCCTTTTCTATGAACTCGCGGTCCATGCCGTAGCGGCGCGCTATCTCGTCAAAGACCAGGAAGTACGGCCCCTTGCTCTCCGCCAGTTCCTTCTGCAACTCATCGGCCTGCGCGGTCGTCAGCGGAAGTCCGGCTGCGACCATCGCCTCGGACGCCCGCCGCCGGGACGCCTCGACAAGGCTGCCCGTGCAGTCGTAAAGCGTGTCGTCAAGATCGAAAACCATCCCTCGTATTGCCATTGATTTTCTCCGTGGTTAATCGGACGGATTTAATTCTATCCATAGCAATCATCCGGCGCAAAAGACAAAAAGCCGGCCATCCTGCGCGGGCGCGCCTCCGCTTTCCTTGCAGCAGGATGGATATTGACAATCCCGTGTGTGGTTGATATTTTTTGTGATCGTCAGAGTGTGGAGTATACTTGGGGTTCTCGCAGAGGAGGTCCGGCATGGCTGGGATCGGAAGAATCAAAATACTTCTATTGTCGGCTGTGTTGTGTCTGCTGGTCGCACAGGCGAGGGCGGCCGTCGTTTTCGACTCGTTTGGCCCGGGAGATTCGTACAACACTGGTATAGGGCTTACGCTTGGAGGTCCGACTTCATCCCTGGAATGGGACAGCGCCTGCCCGTTTATACCTTCTGCAGACTGTCTTGTGACATCGGTGACTCTGCCCGGGTGGCGATGGATGGGAGCCAGCAGTCTTGTGACGGTGCATCTGACGACGAACGTCGCCATGATGCCGGGGGTCATTCTTGAGACCTCCCAGGTGAACATTACCTCGCTGACGGGCGAGATCGTTACAGCCCCGTTCGCAGGAACGACAGCCCTGAGCGCCGGCACCATGTACTGGCTGTGGCTTAGCGCCGAAGATGACTTTGCGGGCGCTTGGCCAATCAACACCATCAGCGTGTTGGACGGCTACTGCTGGGACATGGCTGGTTCCGGTAACTGGGTCTATATGTCGGTGACAGAATCTGCGGCGTTCCGCGTTGAGGGTGTTGTGCCTGAGCCAAGTTCCTGCGCGCTGGTCGTTCTGGGATTGGCGGGCGTTATCGCGCGGCGCAAACGCGTAAAATAGTTGGCATGTATCGGCCCATCTGAGGCCAGACATACAATAGACAGCCCGGAGACAAGAATGTCCCGGGCTGTCTTCTTTTAATATCGCACAAGCCACTGCGCCTCCATCGGTTTCCATCCTGACTCAAAATGGGCATGGGTGCGCCTATTTATCCGGGTATGCGTGTTGTGCGGTGTCATTCTCTCGGTTTTTTGCCCCCCTTCGGCCTCTTCGAGTCCACTTCCCCCCGCTCTTCGCCGTGCGGCGAAGAGCGGGGGGAAGGTGTCGCATTAGCGACAGAAGGGGGGACCCTGGCCTTGTTCTTACAGGCGACACCTTCGAGGCATACCCGCCTGCATGGGCGCACCCGATTGGCACGGATAAATCTTTTTTCCCTTGACAATCGTGATAGTGTTTGATATACTTTGAGATAGATAGAGATGATAATAGATGATTCAACAGGAGACTGACATGACCAACGACGGCCCGAAATCAGCCGTCCGGGATCGCGATGAGGAAAAACGGTGGTACTCCGTGCGGGAGGCCGCAACCTATCTCGCCGTGAGCCAGCCAACCATTTTCCGCTGGATGAAGGAGGGCGCGCTATCCTTCTACAAGATCGGCGGCGCTACGCGCTTCACCCGCGAGAGCATGGACGCGCTGATTGAGAAGACGACCGGCCTGAAGGAGGCCGAGGCGACGCTTGGCCGCTGCGCCGCGTGCGGCCATTCCGCCCTGGTCGAGGGGCGCGTGCAGGGAACCGGACGCATGTACTTCCGCCCGGAGAAGACGAAGTTCTGGGTCTTTTCCGAGGCGCTTGTCCCCCTGACCGCCCGAGTCTGCTCCGCCTGCGGATACGTCCAGATGCACGCCGATGTGGAAAAGCTCAACCGCCTTCTGCCGGAAGACAAGCCGGCGGGAAGCCGATAGGAATCCGGCGAGTTGCAGGAGGCCCGAAGAAGGGAAATCGGGCATGAGAATTCTTGAATACAGGAAAGTGACCCGGCCGTCTGATACGGCAGAGGACCAGTTTTTGAAGGAGGCTGTCCCTCGCGGCGGCCGGGAGTCACTTTCACCCCTCCATACGCCTTCTCCCCGGGGAGAAGGGGAACCGCCCTGCCCGTCGCCGGGCAGACCGGCGGTGGATGAGGGGAGTTTTGCGTTCAGCGACCGTGCGTTCAACGACCGGTTACAACAGACATTTGTGGAAAGTTTTGTCCGCGGGTTGACTACACGCCCATGCGGACCTGGAGAAGGGATGCGGGGGAAGCCTGAAACCCGGAGGCGGCCGGTTCCTCGCGCCGCTTCCGTCTCATCCCACCACGCAACGCGCCCGGCATCGCGTCCGGGCGCAAAGGCCGGAACTCCCACACAAGTCCGGCCCATATGTCACCGAAGCCCGTCCCCCGCCCCTTCTCCGACTTCCACAGAGCGCGGTGTCGTGCCACCGCAGTCCATAGTTGCGCGGCGCAGGCGCCTTGTTCTGTCGTATTGTTCGCGCCTTGATGGAATTTATTTCCGGCCGGGTATTCCGCCGGGTTACTGAAGGTCAGACGATGTTTCTGCTGAGGCAGTCGCAGGCCGGGCGTCCGGAAGCCGCGGCGCTCGAGAATCACGCAGAGCCTGCAATTGTTGGAAAAGGTCATCACGGCGGCGCGAAGCCCGCGCGCGGAGAAAGGACGCGGCGGCGGATCGCGCGGGGCGTTTCATCCGTGGCGGCCGGTATCCCGGGCGCGGCGCTCAGCAGAAGACGCATCTCTCAGTTGAAAGGGAAGGCCTGCCGACACCCTCCGATCCCGTACCTTGAGGCGGACGTTCCGCCGGGCTGGGCGTCGCATTGAGTCGGCAGGCTTTCTCTCAGAATTCCGCAGAGCCAGGGGCCTCGTTTCCTCATCCGCCTTGATCTTGAATCCGCCTTGAATCCACCACAAAGGCTCAAAGACACAAAGAACGGTATGAAGTTTATAATGTGTGCGCGGCAATGGTAGGGCGCATCCGACGCAGAGGCCATAGACTGACGCGAGAGCGCGCGAAATGTTCAGTCCATCATACATTGCGGGCTGGATTGGGAATGGACCAGTAGTGGCCCTCACCATTATCTGCCTGATGCTCATCGTAGCCATCCCTATCATCGTTCTTGGAGGCCGAAAAGAGCCATTCTATCAGCGTTATAGAATCGCAATCTGGACCACATTTGCCGCAAGCGTAATCGGGTTCCTCACGTTTCCTGCCTTTCTGCGAACAACAGACCCGGTACCCCCGACATGCGAAAAGAATATGAGGGCCATCCTCACAGCCCTTGCAATCTACAGCAACGACTACGGGGGAAGGTTCCCGCCGGTATCGTCATCCGCGCAGTTGGATAAATTCCTGTTTGACGATTACGTCAGTTCGATGAGGACTTTCCAGTGCCCGGATCGGCAGGATCAGAGCGACCTGTCCCGGAATGACTACCAGTTCAACACTTCGCTTTCGGGCGCCTTGCAGAAAGAGGTGGCTGCCCGGAAGGAAATCCCGTGGATTCTCAAGTGCAAATGTCATGGACGGGCAAGGTACATCTTCTACGACTCAATAATCCTCTGCGGAGGTCTCAGAGGCGACTTTCAAGGCCGCTCGACCCGGACCTACGACCTCTGGGAGCCGGATGAGTAGCAGGAGGACGAATGCGGCGCAGAACAAATTCAACAGTTCTTTGCTGCGCGTGCCTGAGCGCGGCTTGCGGGGACGCCGCCGCGCATGGGATGACATATTTTGCATCAACGCCTGTCTCCCCGCCGAATGAATTCATCTGGGTCCTATTTTTATACAGTGCAGCCTTTGTAGCCATGAACGGATATTTGTTGATAAGGCACATCCATATACCTGAAGCCCAGGCGTTCGGTCGCGCAATTGCTGCGGGGCTGGCGTTCATTCTGTCATTCCTGTTCGCCGGAAATATCGTATATGCCATGACCACTGCGCCGCTTCCAAGCGTCGGAATCAGCGGACATGCGCAATTCGCGCTCGGTTGGAGGCACATGTGGCATTTATTCATCGCCGCGAACACGGCGGGCTTGCTCTTTATGACGGTGAGCCTGCTATGTGTCGGCGTCGGCAGAAAACGCCTCCGCGAACTGGGCAAAATGGCGCTACTCAAGCTGATCGCATTCAATATCGCCTTGTACCTTGCCTGCCTTTTCCCCTACGCAGTCACTAACGGACTCACACACGGCTGGGCGGGGAGTTATTCATCCTGCGGAAAGCGACTCATCAGAATGAAAGAGGCTCTGGGATCCTATGCAAGGGATCACAACGACAGGCTTCCCGAAGCCCGAAACATGGATGAGCTTCGGGAGAAACTTGATCCCTACGTCGGATTTCATTCTGACATCTACTTCGTATGCTCTGAATACGGGTTGCGCGAACGCCATCCTCGCCAATTTGTCTGGAATACCCGTTTTTCAGGCGCGAGATTGTCTGAGGTCGAGAAGCTGGAAAAGCCCGAACCGTTGATAGTCTGCCCGTATTTCAGCGGAGACCGCTACCATAAGGAGCCATGGGCTGTTTCCACAACGGGAGCGCTCTACGCGGCGGGCAGGGAAAAGGCCCCTGAGGAAGACAAGGCGCACATGCGGGAAAAGGTCGCGGAGTTGCTTGAGGCTCAACCGGCAGGATGCGCGTGGTGAAGCGGCAGGTAGGGTGCGTCCGATGCGGCGCGACGGAACGTCGCGAAGCGAGAACGCACCCTTGAAGCCATGATCCAAAGGAGGCAGATGAAATGAGAGGACGAACCAGGCCGGACAATGCGGGGTTCACGAGGAATGAGGCGATTGTTGTAGTCGTGATGCTGGTTATTCTTGCGATGCTTTTGCCTCAGCTTCCAGCGTTGTTCGCCGTCAGAGGCGGAGGCGGGCGCACCGGTAGGTGTCTCTCAAACATGAAGCAGATCGGGGTTGCGATCCAGTTGTACTGCAATGAGTACGACGCCTATCCCCCCGCGATTCTGACGGCACGGATGAACGCAACTGTAAAGAATCCGGACAAGCCCGGCGGGGAAGGCTCGTTCGAAATCTATGGCGCGCCCTTCCTCTGGGGGACATACGGAAGGCATGCAGGATCCGATGAAGCATCGGCGGATCAGTTCGTGTGCGACGCGAGTTACCTGAACCTTCGAGTTCTGTTATTTCCATATATTTCCGGCTTAAGAAACAAGCTTGATCCCGACGGCGTTCCAAACGATCTCTCTTCCGATTACTACCCCATATTTCGTTGTCCAAGCGACGTAGACTGGTCAAAGAACTTCCAGAATCCATTCAGTCCGGACGACGATCCCCCATTCCGCGATACTGACAATTTCGCATGGATGGCAGAAACAGCCGGCTTGGAGAAACCCGATCCGAAAATTCTGGAGCGAGTCGAGAGCAGCTACTTCTTCGCAACGGCGGGATGGTCCGGGCAGATGGCGGGGGACATGACCGGGGCGGTGGCGTCGGAGGAAATCCTGAAATGGATTCGCGACAACGGCGGGAAATGGGACAGGGACGCGCTGCTGGACGCCATCGCCGATCCCGACAGGCCGCTGGGCGACGGCGAGTTCTTCACTGTTGACCTCATGCCCCCCGGCAAGCAGGGATCGAACGGCACGACGCGCCCTTTCGAGGATGAAAAGGACGCGCTCTACCCCACCGCCCGGGGCAAGACGCGCGTCGGCATCATGCAGCCGTCGAAGAAGGTGATGATGGCCGAGTTCGGAAACATGGAGCATCACAAGCAGGGGAAGATGGCGAAGTATTACGACTGGGACGATCCGGGCGACCCTTCAAAGAGCGTCAGGGCCGAGGGTTGGCATCGCAAGAACGGCGGGAACGTCCTTTTCGCAGACGGTCACGCAAAGAACGTTGACGGCGGCTGGTGGAACAAATATCCGCCGATGGCCGGGCCGTGCTGCCTCCCGCACGACGGCGGGCGCGGGAGCGTGGACGCGCGCGACCTCTACTTCCCGACGCACTGGAAGCAGTTCGACGCGACGGGCGGAAGCGAGGAGGCGTTCGTCAATTACGCCTGCTACAACGAGAACGTAAAATAAGATGGTGTAATTTCAAGGCAAGTCAATATCCCACAAACCCGAAACCATATATAATCTACATCGTTGTCTGGTGACAGTATCAACGAGACCTTTCAATAACGGAGCCTCGAATCACAATGCGCAATGCATCCCTTCTCGGTCTTGCCTCCTGTCTATTCCTCGGCGCCGCCGCCGCGGAGCCTTTCCACCAGGGGCAGCTCATCTTCGATCCGGACAGGGACGGGCGCGGCCACGTCCACGCCTCCTGCGTCGTGGAATGTCCTAACGGCGACATCCGCGCGTGCTGGTATGAGAACGGCCCCGCCCTGCCGCCCGGATATTACGCCGGGGACAAGGACAAGAGCGACGACGTGCGCGTCGGCGGCTCGCGGCTGGCAAAGGGCGGCGCGGCATGGGACGCGCCTTTCGTCATGGCGGACACGTTCGGCGTCTCGGACAACAACCCCTGCATGTGCGTTGACCGGCAGGGACGGCTCTGGCTGGTCCACGCGACGCTGCTGTGCGTTCCCGTTGAAAGCTGGGGCAGCTCCCTTCCGCAGTTCCACGTTTCTTCCGATTACGCCAATCCCGGCGCGCCGCGATGGGAGCGGGAAAGCATTCTGGTGGTCCGGCCCAACGGTTTTGAGAAGGCGCTGATGTCCCCGCATGAGTGGCGCTCGCAGAAGGGAACGCTGTCCGAGGAGGACAAGCAGAAGGCGCTTGACGGCATACGCAAGCAGTTGGCCGATCCATACAAGTGCCGGCTCGGTTGGATGCCGCGCGCGCATCCGCTGGTCAGGTCCGACGGCGCGATTCTTATTCCGCTGGCCAATGAAAACTTCGGCATTTCCACAATGGCGATAACGTCCGACGGCGGGGCGACGTGGACGATATCGGAAGCCGTTCCGAGCCTGGGAATCATCCAGCCGACATTGGCGGAATTCCCCGACGGCAGGATTCTCGCCTTCTTCAGGAACGGGCACATGCTCAAGCGGATAGCGCGGAGCGAATCGAAGGACGGCGGCATGACGTGGGCGCCGATCACGTTCACCGACCTGCCGCATCCCGGCTCCGGCCTGGAGGCGATGGCGCTGAAGAACGGGAACCTGCTGATGATCTACAACGATTCCGAGTCCGCGCGGGACACGCTGGCCGTCTCGATATCCGACGACCTCGGGAAGACGTGGAAGCACACGCGGCATCTTGAGAAAACGCCGGGAGGAAGGTTCGATTATCCGTCAATAATTCAGGCGAAGGACGGCAGCCTTCACGCGACATATACCGTCAGCACGAAGGTGATAAAACACGCCCATTTCAACGAGGAATGGGTGATGAAAGGGGATTGAGAGAGCGGAAGTCAGGGATTGTCGGCGGGGCCGTCCTGTGGCGTCGGCGATATCTTCGAAGCCTGCGAAAGCATGAACCATCCGCTTGCGAAGGACAGCGCCAGAATCGCCGCGCCAGCCAGAGTCCTGCCCAGACACAGATATCCGATTCCGAACAGCCCCGTATAGATGCAGACCACGCCGGCAATCCATCCGGGCCATCCGGGCAGGGCTTTATCCTGTTTCACGTCCGGGCATTTCTGAGCCATCGGCCCCCACCACCCGCCCGGACGCACGCGACGATAGAACTCCTCCAGATGTCTCTCCTCGACCGGCTTTGTCATGAAGGTGACGGCTACCCAGACGGCGGTTGCGACCACGATGATTATGACAAGCTGCACGGGATACATGTCGCCCTGGTCGAGCGGCTTGATAAGCGGCAGAACGTTGGCCAGAATCAGGGAAACCACCAGGGCGGAGATTTCCGACCAGGGGTTCACGCGCCACCAGTACCAGCGCAGCAGGCCGACGAATCCTGCGCCGGCGCTCAGCTTCGCGAGATACTTCCACGCCCCGCTGATCGAGGTCATCTGCCATGCCGTGATCCCGCCCAGGATCATCAGCCCCAGCACCGCGTAGCGGGAGGCCGAAACGTAGTGCTTCTCATCGGCGTCCCGCCTGATGAACCGGCGATAGATGTCGTTGATGAAATATGACGCGCCATAGTTCAGTTGCGTGTCAATCGTGCTCATGAAGGCGGCCAGGAAGGAGACTATCATTAGGCCGCGCAGCCCGGCGGGCAGGAACTCCACCATCATCTTCGGGTATGCCAGCTCAGGATCTTCGCCCTTTACAAGCGGAAAGTAGACGACCGAAGCCAACCCGACGATGATCCAGGGCCACGACCGGATGACGTAATGGGCGTAGTTGAACCAGAGCATCGCAAGCGAGGCGTGGCGCTCATCTTTTGTGGCGAACATGCGCTGCGCGATGTAGCCGCTGCCCTGCCCGCCGCCCCACCACTGGACTGTGACGTATACTACGAAGGTAAAGACCGCCAGCTTCCCCGCCGTGGCAAGGTCAGGAACGAAGCTGATGATCTTCGGATCAACGCCGGGCGAGGCGAGAACCTGCCGGACCATCTCCTCCGGGCCGCCCAGTCGCATGATCACCAGGACAGCCAGCGCGATCGCTCCGATCATGGCCACCACGAACTGCACCAGGTCTGTCATCACAACCCCCCACAGTCCGGACATCATCGTATAGAACAGCGTCACCACAATCAGCGCCGCCAGCAGGACCGCCTTCCCGGGGAGGACGACGCTTGTGGAACCGAGGGTGACCGGGATTTCCTCCGGCCATCCCAGCGCGGTCGTGGCGATCTTGGTAATGGCCAGCATGACCCAGCCCATGACAATGCAGTTGCTGATGACGCCTCCGTAAATCGCCATGAAAGCCCGTAATGCCGCAGCGGAAGGCCCCTTGTAGCGAAGCTCGATGAATTCGACGTCGGTGACGATCCTGGCGCGGCGCCAAAGCCGGGCATAGAAGAACACGCAGAGCATCCCGCCCATGAGCGCCGACCACCAGAACCAGTTCTCGTATATTCCGCCCTTGCGCACAAAACCGGAAACGGCAAGCGGGGTGTCCGCCGCAAAGGTCGTGGCGACCATCGAGGTTCCGGCCATCCACCATGTCAGTTTGCGCCCCGCCAGGAAGTATTCGCCTGTGTTCTCACCAGCTCTTTTTGAGAACCAGACGCCTATTCCGACAGAGGCCGCACAGTAGGCCGCAATCACGAACCAGTCAATCATTGCGAGACGCATGACCATATCGTCCACTCCTCTCGCGTTTACGCCCCCTCCGCGACGGCTCAGACCACATCTGAAAGACCGCTTCAGGCGCGCGACAGCCTTGTTTCGTACAGGCTTCCCTCGATCAGCGCCCGGACGCCCGGCGTCGGTTTAGCCTCGAAAATGTGTTCCGGCGTCCCCTCGGCGGAGACCACGCCGTTTTCAATGAAGACCACCCGGTCGCCTATCTCGCGCGCGAAGTCCAGATCGTGTGTGACGACCAGCATGGTCATCCCCTCGGACGCCAGCTCCCGCAGAACCATGAAAACCTCCTTGGTCATCATCGGATCAAGCGAGGACGTGCATTCATCAAAAAGCATGATATCGGGGTTCATCGCCAGCGCGCGCGCAATCCCGACGCGCTGCTGTTGCCCGCCGGAGAGAGTGAGCGGATCGCACGGATGCTTCTCCCAGAGGCCGACCTTGCAGAGCGCCTTGCGCGCGACCTCGAACGCCTCATCGCGGGGCATCCTCAGGACGTTGATCGGACCGCTCATCACGTTGTCAATGACGCGCAGGTGCGGGAACAGGTTGAACCTCTGGAAGACCATGCCGAAGTGTCGGCGCATTGCGCATTCCACAGCGCGATCCTGCCGGCTCAGGCCGGAACCCTCCGGACGGCCGCGGGAAATAACCTCCCCCCGCAGCGCGACCTCGCCTTCCTGATATTTCTCCAGCAGATTCAGACACCTAAGAAGCGTTGACTTGCCGCACCCGTTCGGGCCGAGGATGACCAGCACCTCCCCCTTGCCGACCTTCAGATTGACGCCGTTGAGGACGCGCTTGGGACCGAAGCTCTTCTTCAGCCCCCGCACCTCGAGGATTGTTTCGCGTCTGTTCAGAAAAGGCGTCTGTTCCATTGGTTCAGTGCCCGTGAGGCTGGTCCACGTGAAGCTCCGGGGCGCCGCGGATGCTCAGGCGCTTTTCCAGCAGCCTGCCCAGCGCGTAACCTCCGAGCGACAAGGTCAGGTAGAGCGCGGCGGCCACGGTCAGCATCTGCGCCACTGTTGCGCGCGCCTTGCCGATCCCGTTGGCCTTGAACAACAGCTCCGGCACGCCGATGACGCTGACAAGGCAGGAATCCTTCAGCATCGCTATCAGATCGTTGATGATGGGCGGGACGACGACGCGGAAGGCCTGCGGCAGGACGATGATGAAGAACGCCTGGCGCTCGCTCATGCCGAGGGAGAGCGCGGCCTCGCGCTGGCCGGGGTCAATCGCCTGAAGCCCGGCGCGCAGTATTTCAGCCTCATAGGCCGCGTAATTGGCGCTCAGGCAGAAAATCCCGACCGCCCAGTTGTTCCAGGTCAGCGGGTTGGTTTCGAGGCAGACGCCTATTCGCGGGAGCAGGTCCGTCTGGAGATAATTGCCCAGTTGCGGCAGGGTGTAATAGACGACGAAAAGCTGCACCAGCAGAGGCGTCCCGCGAATCACCTCGATGTATGTTGCGGCCGGCCAGGACAGCATCCTTCTGTGCGATATTCGCATGGCCGCCAGCGCCAGGCCGAAAACGACGGCCAGCGGCATGCTTGCGGCGGTCAGCAGCAGGGTTGCCCCCGCCGCCCGCAGCATGTCGAGTATGAATATTTCTCTGAGTAGAAAGTCTGCGATTCCCGTTCCCTCCGCTTTGCGTTCCGTCGGTCTACTTCGCCGGCGGCTTCCTCGCCGTGCCAAGTTCCGTCTGTTTTTCCGTTAAGATGCCCCAATTCTTGTAGATTTCCGCCAGTTCGCCGTTGGCCTTCATCTCCGCCAGCGCGCGGTTGACCTCGTCCTTCAGATCGGCGTCCTCCTTGCGGAATGCGATGCCGTAGACGCCGGAACTGAACGTCTGCGGGACGACGTAGAGCTTTGGGTTTCTCCCGGCGTAGAAGGCGGCGATGATGGATTCCTGCAGGCACGCCTCGACGCGCTTCAGCTCAACCTCGTTGTAGGGCGTGAGCGAGTCGTCGTAGGGATGTATCAGGTCGTCCGTGAAGCCGGCGCTCTTGAGCACGTTGTTGGCTTCCGCGGCGTTGAGCGTTGAGATCGGCTTGCCCTTAAGATCGTCAAGCGACTTGTACTTATCCTTGTCCTCGACGCGGACGGTCAACTGCTGTTCGTATATGTAATATGGCTCGGAGAAGAGGAGCCTTTTCTTGCGCTCCTCGTTGATCTCGATGCCGTTGACGACCAAGTCGGTGCGGCGGGCCAGCATATTGTCCAGCAGCCCGGCCCAGTCCCCGCGCACGATCTCGTGTTTGACCCCCATGTGAGCGGCGAGTTTGTCCATCATATCAACCTCGAAGCCGATGATCTTGTTCGGGTCGTTCGGGTCGAAGTAGACGAAAGGCGCGCCGCCGGAGGGGTCCGCGCCCCAGCGCAGGACGCCCTGCTGCCTGATCCGCGCAAGGGACGATTGCTGCGCGGCCGCGGCTGGAGCGTTGCCGTCCGTCTTGCGGCAGCCGGCAAGCGATGGAATCGCCAAAGCCAGCGCGGCGATCAGACAAAGAGACCGGCAATATGACATGATCATCACAGTCTTCCCTCCATCGAACACTGAAAAGCCCCGCCATCCTCTGACGCGGGATTCTACAAAGCGCGTCCTGTCATCTCAAGCGTCATGCCGATACATCTGTAATGTTTCCCAGACCAGGAAGGATGCGTTACAATGAAAGCCCGCGAATCGGGCGACATAATGAAGCGATCCATACGAGAGGAATGAGAATCCATGAAACTGAATACGGCGTGCGCCATAGCGCTTCTTTTCGCAGGATGCGCGTGGGAGGCGACCTGCGACGGAGAAAGGAAAGACATGAAATCCGCCGCGAATCCGAACGCTCAAACACATGACATCCGTGTCACCAGCTTCCTACCCTCTCAGCCCGTCTGTCGCGCAAAACGCCCTGCTCGCATTACCGCCATCCTTCAGAACAGGGGGGAAAACGATTTCAATGTTGCCGCCCGCATCGCGCTCCCCGAAAGCGTCCGCCTCATCGGCCCGGGCGCTGAAATCTCCGTTTCGATAAAGAGCGCCTCCGAATCAGAGATCGCGTGGGAGGTCGAGGCCCTGGAGCCGGGCGAGTGCGAACTCTCTCTCAGTATCCTCCCGGCATCCGGCGCGAAGGCGGTAGCTGAAACCTCCTTGAAAATTCTCTTTCTCTCAGAAGTCACGCAGAAAAAGCTCGAATACATCCCCGAACCGCAGCCAGTAAAGACTCGCCTGCTCATCGGCGCGCATCACTGCCCACTCTGGGAGGCGGACAAGCCCCAGATGTGGAACAACATCATCAAACACCCGGAGCGCACCCCGGCCCTCGGCTTCTATTCCCAGGAAAACCCCGAGGTTTCCGACTGGGAGACCAAGTGGGCGACCGAGCACGGCGTCTCCTTCTTCATCTACTGCTGGTACCGCTCCTCCCAGGGCGGCCCCGTCACGATGAACTTCGGCAGCGCCATCCATGACGCGCTGTTCAAGTCCCGCTTCAAGGACAAGATGAAGTTCACAATCATGTGGGAAAACCAGTCAAAGGGCACGTCCGGCGTGAGCGGCGAGAAGGACCTCAAGGAAAACCTTTTCCCCTTCTGGATGGAGAACTACTTCAAATTCCCCGGCTACCTGAAGGTTGACAACCGCCCCGTCCTGTTCATCTATCGCCCGGAATTCCTCATTCAGGACCTGGGGAGCGTCGAGAATGTCGTAAAAGCATTCGACTGGATGCGGGAGGAATCGAAAAGACACGGATTTGACGGGCTTTACATCCTCGGCGAGTATCGCGGGCTTGATGCCAAACACCTGCGCCTGATGAAGTCGCTGGGGCTTGACTACTCCTTCGCCTACTGCTGGCATGTTCCGAACAGCCCGACGCCGGAAGTGGCCATTAACACGCAACTGGACTACATCCGCAAGACCCAGGAACTTGGCATCCTGCCGCAGGTCGTGACCGTCTCCCAGGCGTGGAGCGGATGGAACGACGAGGGCAGCATATGGAAAATCCCGCCGACGGATTTCGAACGACTCCTGAAGGAAGCCGGAGATTTCGTCGCGACGCTGCCGAAGGAGCAGCTTGGGAGCCGGATGCTGCTGCTTGACAACTGGAATGAATGGGGCGAGGGGCACTACATTGCGCCATATCGCGAATACGGATTCGGCTACCTGGACGCCGTCCGCAAGGTCTTCTCCGACGCGCCGGAAGCGCACGAAGACCTGATCCCGGAGGACATCGGCATGGGGCCTTACGACAAGGCCTACCGGGAAACCATGCGGCGGGAGAAAGAACTGCGAGAACTGGGATCAAAACAGGTTTTCAAGACCGGCGCGCCGGAGAAGGGGCTTGTCGCCTGGTGGGCGTTTGATGAAAAGGATGACTCACCCGTCGCCCTGGACTATTCCGGGCATCGAATGGGCGGGCAACTCATCAAGGCCAAACGCAACAAAGGTGTTGAAGGCTCCGCACTGGTCTGCGACGGTGGTTGTGTGGTCGTCGCGAACAACCCGCTCCTGACCATCGAGAAGGAAATCACCATCTCCTGCTGGGTGAAGACTGACGTGGCCGGCCAGGGCAACACATGGTTCGTCAATCGCATATTCTCAGGCGGGACGGCGACCGGATACCGCATGGGCGTGTTAGACGGCAAGGCGTGTTTCGAGATTCCCGTGAGCGACTGGAGCCATCACCTGAGCGCGAGCGACCCGCTTCCGACCGGGCGATGGGTCCACCTTGCAGGAACCTTCGACGGGAAGATCATGCGCATCTACGTTGACGGCGTCGAACGCGGGACGATGGAACGCCCCGGCCCGATCAACCCCAACCCCTTCAAGCTCTGCCTGGGCAGCTTCGAGGTCGGCCACGCCGCTCATTTCATCGGATTGCTTGACGAGGTGAAGTTGTATGATCGGGCGTTGTCCGCGGAAGAGGTGAAACAACGCGCGAAAAAACCGGCTGGGGCGGGTGGATAATCTGAAACAAATGGCTATACTCATTGTTAACAAGTATGGGGCGTGTGCGGAGTGATTACCCCCCGCGCGCGCTCAGACGGGCGGCGGACGCGCGAAGTTGACATCAGGGATGAGAGCTTTGAGGAGATGACGCGATGTATTCGCGGTTCGGGCTGGTATTGATGCTAAACCATTCCTGCAACATGCGTTGCGACTATTGCTACGTCGGCAGGAAATTCAACCGGACGATGACGCCCGAGATCGGAATGAAGGCCATTGACCGCGCAATCGCCTCCCTCGAACCGGGCGGGAAGCTCGAACTCGGCTTCTTCGGCGGGGAACCGCTGCTGGAGGCCGGTCTGATCCTGGATTTCATCGCCCATGCCGAATCCCGCGCGCGGGCGGAGGGATATGAACTGGCCCTCAGCATGACGACCAATGGAACGATCTCCGATGGCCTGGCGTGGGACGTTCTGAAGCACCCGAAACTGATGCCGGCCATCAGCCACGACGGCCTGCCGGAGGTCCACAATCGCCATCGCCGCTTTGCGAACGGGCGGGACAGCTCCGACAAGGTTCTGGCGACAATCTCCAAGCTGCTCGCCTCCGGAAAACGGTTCAGTGTGATTATGACCGTCCGTCCGGAGAATGTTCTTCAGGTTCCTGAGGGAGTGGTCTTTCTGAGGGATTTCGGCGTTGCCCGGGTTCACCTCACGCTGGACATCTGGGCGCGATGGGACGCCGAAGACGCGCGAAACCTTGAAGAAACGATAACTCGGTGTGGACCGATCTGGCGCGACGGATTGCCCAAGAAAAGCCTTAACTGGTTCGGGGAAAAGGCGATACGGATAGCCGGCATACCGGTGGACAAATGCGCGCGCTGCCTTTTCGGGGCGGGGGAAATCGCCGTAGCCCCGTCGGGAACACTTTACCCGTGCGAGCGTCTAATCGGAGAGGACACGGACGACAACCCGTCGCGGATGGAAGGTCATGCGCTGGATGGCGGCGACTTTCTCGGTTATGAGCCGGTTCCGGAGCGGTCGTCCGAGGCTTGCGACAAGTGCGCGATCCGCTCCGCCTGCCTTACGACGTGCCGCTGCTCGAACTTCGTGCGCACAGGCAACCCGGCCAGGCCCGACCGGTTGCTCTGCATGTTCGAGCAGGCGTGTTTCCGCGAGACTGTGAAAATGCTGGAGTCAATGGGGGCCGAGTTCAAGGTCCCCGAAACGTGCGAGGTCTGAACCTGAAACAGGAGGCAAAGAAAATGGAAGACATCAGAAGACAGGCCGATCCGAACGGTCAGCCGGAGCCGATTCAGGAGACCCGTGAGTGGAAGGGCGCGATTGCCGCGGCGGCGGTCATGGTTCTGGCCGGCGCGAGCATGGTCACGCTGCTGAGTTCATGCGTCAAGAAGGAGCAGCCGAACCCGAAACCGGAAGAGCCTCAGGCGATATGTCCTGAGCAACCCAGAACAATGGGAATGCCCCCGTACCAGCCGCTTCCCGGAGAAGAATAATGAGCGGGATTGATAAACCGGACGATCCGAACGGCTCGCCGATACCGATTCAGGAAACAGGCGATAGCGCGGACGCACTGAGGGTGAAAATCGGTTATATCCTGATCGCCGGGGGGCTGATGCTGGCGACAGCAGGAGCATACTATTTGTATGCGTCGAAAGCGACCTCTGAGCAAATGTTAGGGGTTAGCGAAAACCTGTCTGTGGACATGGAAACCGGCAGGTAAAGGGAGGAATGTAAGATGGAAGCCCCGAGGACAAACGGACCTGCTCCCGCCGACAATCCGAACGGCTCGCCGATACCGATTCAGGAAACACCCACGGATGGCGACTCGTCGGTTCAAATGGTCGCCTTGGCTCTTGCGGCAGGGGTTCTGGTTCTCGCCTCGACCGCGGCCTACCTGGGTTGGATTGCGAAAGCGGAGCAACATCCGTTTACAGGCTCCGTCGCCGAGAACCTGTCCATTGAAGAAGAGACAAGCAGGTAGTGGGTGTGAAACCGAAAGACCAAAGGTCATAGGTCTTGCATACGTGGAAGAAGCATCAAGCATCTCCGCGCGCACAAGGTCTGCGAACTCGCGTACCCACAATTAACAGGAGCGCCGGAAGTTGAACGAACCTGAAAAAATTAGCGAACCGAACGGCCCACCGGAGCCGATTCAGGAAACGGGCGGGTGGAAGGGTGTGCTTGTCACCGCTGCGATGATGGCCCTGTTTGGCGCCGGCGCGATCGCCCTTATGGGCGCGGCAGTCAGGGATAATCTTCCCGGCAAGACGACAGAACGCCCGATGATGGGAATTGTCATTGCTGAACCCGATTGACATCGGGGAACAACCAATGGATGGCATGAAAGCGTCAAACGACCCGAATAGCCCGCCTGAGCCGATTCAGGAAACGCCGGGATGGAAAGAGGCGCTTGCCGTTGCGGCCGTCATGGCGCTGGCGGGCGCGGGAATGATCGCCCTGATGGGCGCCGGGGTTCAGGAAAAGCTCCCGCACAAGGCGACTCAGCATCAGACGATGGGTATCTACGCGAGTGACGCGGAGTAACCGGCCATGAGCGAAATCGAAGCACCGGATGACCCAAACGGCCCGCCAAAGCCGATTCAGGGCAAGTGGAAGTTCGACATTCTGGATAAGACGCTGGCAGTCGGTCTGATCGCCTTCCTTGCGCTTATTATTACTGTCAGCCTTCGAATGGTCGGCGCAAGAACGACAGGCGCGATAATGGAAACAATCCCTGAAACAGGCGAGCCGCAGGAATAAAGCCCGCTGTAGCGCGGGGGTGTGCCAACGTACACGGGTATGGTTCCAGTTTCCGATACGTTGTTCTTTGTTCTTTGCGGGGAGCCTGATCCGATTTTAGGTCTGGACTGTGGGGGGATAAGACTGTATAATAAAGTGTCTGTTTGTAACATGCTGTACGGTTTTTCATCGGGGATTGTGCTGCGGCTCCGCTTGGGAGGAGTCGCATCCCCGAGCGATGTCGGCAAGAGGCGCGCTGAATCATGATTGTTCTGGCGATATTTGCCTTGGCGGTGACAATCGGGTTGATAGCCCTTTTGCGCTTCCGGCAGACTAATTTCGAGATATTCGATGCCCTGCTTTTATATTTGGTTGCATACTTCATGATCTATTGCGTCCAGATGTACAGCGTGCGCGACTTCGTGACCATGCGCTTCGGAGGTTCCGGGTTCGTGTTATTCGGAATTTTCATCGCGTGGGCCGCGTTGCTGATTTTCACAATGGGTTATTTCTCAAAGCTTTCCAGCAAACTGGCGTTGCGCGTGCCGCGTCCGCCGGCCAACTGGACTCCCGGCATGCTCTGCCCCGTCGGAGTTTTTCTGGCCTTGCTGGGTTTCGCCGGGATGGCCATTTTCATCAGGCAATCTGGCGGCATGGAGGAATACTACAGCGAATCGCGCGGCAAGGGCGCATATGAGCAGAGCACGGCGTACATCTGGGGCGCAAAATACTATCTCATTCCAGCCATCGTCATACTTCTGACCGAAACCGGTCGGATGCGCAGGATAGGTCCCTGGCATTTTATTGCATGGTTCGTATCCGGCTTCTATTTCCTGTATTCCGTCTGGATCGGGCAGCGTTCCGGCGTCGTCAGCGCCGGCATTATCATCGTAACCAGTTGGTACGTCCCCCGCCACAACCGCGTCCCCAGGAAAGTTGCGGTCGCTGGCGGAGTGGTCATGATGGTTCTATTCTCATTCCTTGCCATATTCCGTTCGGAGCTTTACTGGGGGTCCGACTTCGCGCGGATCAAACAACTGCGCCAGATGAACGCGGAGCAGATAGCCGAGTTGATGGTTACCGGCATCGTCGGCATACGCGAGCGAAATTTCTCCGACAGCCTTGAAGCGCCGATGTATCTGCACTACCTGAATCTTTTCCCGGAACAGCTTCCGCCGGACCTTGGGCAGTATTATCTCCAGTATTTTGTGCAGTGGATCCCAAGAATTTTCTGGCCGGATCGTCCAGACTTCCGATTGAAATGGACGTACATGGTCTATTCGACTATAGGAGTCGCCCACGGGCAGGGGCCATGCCCGACGATTCTCGGTATGTACAACATGCACGGGGGGTTGATCGGGTTGCTCGGATTGTCATACCTGACGGGATTGATATTCGGATGGTACTATAAATGGCATCGGACGTGGCCGGGGAATGTAAGCGTGCAGATGTTGTATTCCATGTTCCTCTGGATGCCGCTCCAGGTTGTTCCCGGCGTCGGATTATTCGCCAACTGGGATACGCTCGGCTTCTTCGTGCTTGCGCCCATGCTGGCCACGTTCGCCTATCTCAGGTTCAGGCTTGGGCCGAAGGACCGGCGTCAGCCGGTGTGGGAAGGCCCCGTGGGCGGGCCAGGAACGGCCATTCCGTCCGCGCCTGTCGCGCCGCAACCGCTGATAACGCTGCAGCGGCAGCGCGGGGGCGGCGTTCCCTTCCGGCCGGTCATGCGCTAGACGCGCCTCGCAATCCCGGATTTATTCCGAGTCAATTGCTCGAATAATGGCCATATGGCGCGGATGAAGCCTATTTCTCATCCGGGCGGGATTTGATGCCGCTCTCGAGCTTTTCCAGAAGTTCGGTATGGATTCCGTTATCGGGGGCCAGCGTCGCTGCGATGCGGGCGAACTTGAGGGCTTCGCCGATGTCGCCGTTCTTCTCATGCAGCAGGGCGAGGCGGGAGCAGAATTCCGCGTCCTTCGGGAAGTTCAGCCGCGCGCGGCTGTAATTGTCCAGCGCGTCCCTGATCCTGCCGGCTCGCTCCAGGAAAGCGCCCCTTTCGGACCATGACCGCGCGTGCCGGGGGAAGGTTCCGACTAACTCGTTGAAGGTTTTCTCCGCTTCTGCAGTATTCCCGGAGGCTTCATAGCTCTGGCCCAGCCGCACGAGGGTGTGCAGTCGCTCCATGCCCTGAAGGTGCGGAAGCGCGGACAGGAAGGCGTCGCGAGCATCCTCGTGGCGTCCGTTGCGGGCGAGCGCTTCAGCGAGGTAGAGGCTTATCGAAGGGGCGTCAGGCCAGCGGGCATGCCATTTCTCCAGCAGTTTGTATGACTCGTCCGGCTCCAGCACTGCGACCACGGCCTCCGCTGCGCTGAAGGGGGGAGGGAGAGCGGCCTGCTCCGCCCTTTCGATCACGGACTGGATTTCTTTCCGGGCGAGGGATTTCTGTTTCTCGCGCCAGAGGGCGAGCGCCAGCTCGCCGCCGCGCCGGTGCTGCTCCGGGATCAGGGCGCGCCAGTCCGCCAGCGTTTCGCACAGCAGGATGCCCTGATGTATAACGCTTTGCAGATAGACGTTGCTCTGCTCCAATGACCCGGCGTATGCCGCGATCGCCTCCTTGCGTTTGCCGACCAGTTTGTAGTATTCGCCAAGCTCGTACAGGCACATCGGCTCGCTCGGATTCATCCGCCGGGCCATCAGGAAAAGGCCTTCCGCCTTCAACGCCGCCTCCTCGGACATGAGCCGCCGGGTCATGCCGAGCTTGAGGTATGCCTCGGACCAGACGGGGCAGGCGCGGATCGCCCCGGCGTAGGACTCGGACGCAAGCTTGACCAGATTCGGATCGGCGTCCATCTCGATGCGGGACAGCCGCTCGCGGGCGCATTCGCCGAGTTCGAAGTTCAATTGCGGATGCCCGGGCGAGAAGGAAAGCCCGGTTTCAAGGATGTGTTCGCGCCTTTCCGTCGGCAGCTTGTCGCTTTTAAGCGCAAGGGCCTGGCGAAGGCTTTCCTCGGGGAGGTAGCCGATTGTCGCTCCCCCTAGAAGGAGGCCCGCGCAGAGAACAAGCGCAAGGCCGAGCAGAATTCCTGACGCCGGCCTGAATGCGCGCGCGCTGACCGGCGGCGCGACGGCAATTCCGGCCAGCAGGGCAGCCAGCGCGGCATGAGAGGTCATGCGCAGATTCGCGTTCGCCATGCCCTGAACGGAGAGCGCGAGCATGCCGCCCAGCGCCGCCGGAAGCGGCCATGCGGCGTCCTCGCGGCGGGTTCTCATGTAGCGCGCAGTGGCGGAGACGAATGCGATTCCCGCGAAGGCGAAAAACATGACGGCTCCGGGGACGCCCATTTCGCAGAGAATCTGGAGATAGTCGTTCTCCGGATGAAGATACGAAGCCGGCCCCAGGTCTGCGGAGCGCAGGGACGCGAATACGCGCTCGAAAGCGCCGTTGCCGCATCCGGAGACGGCGAACAGCCCGCTCACGCGCAAGGCGTCGGCCCAGATTCGGCGGCGATATTCAAGGGCCGGCAGGGCGGTGGACAGGCGGGACACAAGTTCGCGCCCGACCAGCGCCGCCGTAAGCAGCGCGACCACGGCAACCCCGAGCGGCAGCATCCAGCGCAAACGCGGGGAGCGGATTCGCGTCAGGCCGACGCCGCCAGTCAGGGCCAGTCCGGCCGCCGCCGCGGCGAAGCCGCTGCGGGAGGCGCACATGACCTGCGCGCCGAACATCGCGCAGAACGCGGTCCAGGCGGCTGCGCATTCAAGCAACGAACGCAAGCCCAATCCGGCCCTTGCCGCCCTGTCGGTTGCGTTCAGCGCCCACGCAAGGCCGAAGCAGAGCAGAACCGCAATATAGCCGCCGTAGTGATTGCGGTTGACGAAAGGCCCGAAGTTGTAGGTCGCATAAGCCCCGGCGAGCTTGTAACGCCAGTAGATTCTCCCGCCGGCGGTAATCGCCTGCGCAATGCCGAGCAGCGCAAGGATGACGCCCACCGCGATAAGAATCGCCGGGATGGCGGCGCGCTGGCCGGGGGAGCGGTTGAAGGCTATGAGGCCGAAGATCATCCCGAGCGCCGCCCACCGCATCCAGAGCCAGCGGGAGACGTATGGATTCAGGCTGGTCGGGGCGGTGAATCCGGCGGGGTAGACGCCAGACTCCAGGCGCGTCCGAAGGGCGAACGGGCTTGCCGTGGAGAGCGCTGATTGCGGAAGGTCAACGCATTGCAGAAGCGCCCAGACCATGCCGGCCAGGGCGAGAGTGAAGCACGCGCGGCGGAGAAAAATCCGCAGGCGGGAATCGTCTTCGGAAGCGGCGCCCTGCGGTGAATCTGCGGGGTCATTCCCGGCGATTTCCCGCAAAGCCGGGGGCGAATGATGTTTTCCGGTTTCGCGCGCCGTCAGGACAAGGGCGATCCCCTTCAGAGCGACGGCGAGGAATACGACGCATTCCACAACGAAGGCCCAGGCCGGCTGCGCCGATCCGAAGGGGAACGGCGCCCAGGCGACGGCCAGGGCCAGGACCGAAAAGGCGGCCCAGTCCATGACGCCGGCAGGGGTGACGAGTGATCGCTTTCCTGGCATTTGGAAAATCCGTATGCAATCATTTTACCATGACGCGGCGCGGCGCAAGGCATAATTGCCGGGCGGGGTTGACAACCCTCCAAAAGTGAGTACGCTTAAAATGGGACAGGAACTTGACTTGGACTGGCTGAGGGAGGCCGGGGACCGGAAGATCGGGTTGCCGGCCTTCCGCTTTTAATTTGATTCGGGGCCGTGTTCGCTTGAACGGCGGGCGCATTGGCTGTATTCTACCCGCCCTGGATATCAGTCCGCATTCCATGCGCCGGGGGTCTCCCCCTTGCGCAGTCGGGGTTGCGGGCGACGGCCGGGAGGACCGGCCGAAGAGATGATTTTTTGCCGCGCTAGGCGGGGCGCTAGCGGTGCCCTGTGACCTGCAATCCGCTACAGCAGGGCCGAACGCCTGGCAGAGGCCATGTCGGCGTCGGGCCTCCGGAGGCCGAGCCGGCGTTGATCCCCGGGTCCCATGGACCGAAGCGGCTGCGAACCTGGTCAGGGGCGGAAGCCAGCAGCCATAAGCAGTACCTTCGGCTGCCGTGGGGTTGCCTGGGGGGAGCCTGCAGGCTGACGCGTCCGGTCGCCGGCGGGTCGAACCAGGTGCGCGGCTTTTTCTTATTCGGGAAGCAGGCGGGGGCCGGGATTCCGGCTCCCGTCCGCTCCCGCCTATAATGCGCCGGCGGACGACATGCCTCGTCCGCCGACCATTTTGGAAATATCCGCAGGATTAAAAAAACATGGTTGACGCTTCGCCTCTCTTTCAGCCGCTCAAGATAAAGGGATTCACAGTCCGCAATCGCATAGTTCTCCCCCCCATGGTGGAGTTGCGGGGCATCACAAGCGACGCGGGCATTGAGTGGTACCGCGAGCGCTCGGCGGGCGTGGGGCTGACGATTGTCGAGGCCACGCCCACCGTCCGGGTGGTTGACGAGTTCTCAGTCGAGGGGTTGCGGCGGCTGACGGACGCGATTCACGCCGGCGGGGCGCTGGCGGCGATTCAGCTCTTCCCGATTCCATTCTCATGGCCGATGAAGGACCCCGTGCCGACGCCGGCGGACATGGACAATGCGTCCGTAGAGCTGATGCTGGAGCGCTACAGATTGGCGGCGGCGAAGTGCGCCCAGGCCGGTTTCGACGGCGTGGAGCCGCACGGCGCGCACGGCTACCTGCTTAACCAGTTTTTCTCCCCGAAGCAAAACACGAGAACCGACTGGTACGGAGGAAGCCTGGAGAAGCGGATGCGGATGGGGATGGAGGTTGTCCGCGCGGCGCGGCGCGGGCTTGGCAGGGACAAGCTGCTGCTTTATCGCCACACGCCGGTCGAGGATGGGGCATACGGGATCGAGGACAGCCTGCTGTTCGCCGCGAAACTGGTTGAGGCCGGGGTGGACGTTCTGGACATTTCACCCGCAAGCGCTGAGGCGCCGGGGGACCGGTCGGAGCCGTTCAGGAAGCTGGGCGTCCCGGTCATCGCGGTCAATCACATGGACCTGGTTGAGCGGACGGTCGAGGCGATGGAGAAGGGGCGCGCCGACCTGATTGCGGTGGGGCGGGGCATGATCGCCGACCCGCAGTGGCCGCAGAAGGTTCAAGCCGGAAAGTCGGATGAGATAGTCAAGTGCGTGCTATGCAACAAGAAGTGCTTCGGGCATTTGAAGAAGGGGCTGGCAGTGGAATGTACGCAGTGGCAAGGCGGGGGATCCGTTTAGCGCCCTTAAGTCCCCGTTGAACAGTATAAATGCCCGGAAAAAGCAGTTGAATTACAATGGGCCGTCGTCTACAGTGAGCTTCGGTTTCTATTTGCCGGACGCGATGCGACAGCGCCGCGCGAAGGTCGAACCGCCGGTCCCGCGAGGGGGCCCGTGGTCACATTGATAACGCCATTTTACGGGAGGCGAATCATGACTGCTTTCACACCCGTTCTTGCGGACATGCAGACCGTATGGGAATCGTTCAGCCAGGGGGTGGGCAAGACCCTCAGCGACGTGTTGAGCCTGGGAGTGGACATCCTGTGGGCTCTTGCGATACTTGTCGGCGGATGGATTCTTGCCCGGGTTCTGCAGAAGGGGCTTACCAGGGGCCTGGCGAAGACAAAGGCCGACGAGTGGCTCAGCGAGAAAACCGGACGTCAATTCCGCTTCTCTGAAATCGTCGGCCAGGTGTTCTTCGGCCTCGTCATGCTCTTCGTCTTCGGCCTGATGCTCAACGCCCTGAAGTTCACGGAGATCGCAGAGCCGATCAATCTGTTGCTGACAAGCGTGGCCATGTACGTTCCGAGGCTGGTGGCCGGAGGCGCGATACTGATCGTGGCATATATCATCGGGCGGGTGGCCCAGGTGCTGGCCGCTGGAATAATTGCATCCTCCGGGGTTGACAAGTATTTCCAGAAGGAGGATTCCACCGAGGGATTCTCCCTTTCCCGCACGACCGGCACGATCGTCTTCAGCCTGGTCATGCTCGTGAGCCTGCCGCTTGTGCTGGAGGCGTTGAACCTTCAGGATATGGCGGAGCCTTTCCAGAAGCTTGCCAGCCAGATACTCAACGAGTTCCTGCCAAAGCTCGCGCTGGCCGGCATCATCATCGTGGTTGGCTGGTGGCTGGCCAAGCTTGCGCGAAGCCTGCTGCTGGACATACTGAAAGCCACCCGAATTGACAACCTTGCCGCGAAGCTCGGGCTGGGGGCGTCGCCAAGCCTCTCAGAAGTTCTTTCCAGCATCGCCTTCGTGGTCGCCCTGCTCATGGTCGCGATGGAGGCGATGGAAAAGCTCGGGCTGGAGGCCATGCATCAGCAGGTGCGCACGCTGGTCAACTCCGTTCTGGAATTCCTGCCCGACCTGGCCAGCGCGTTGATCGTCATGGCGCTGGCGATCATCGGCGGCAGATTGCTTCAGACCGTCGTCTCCCGGATGCTCGAGAACGCGACGCGCAAAGTCAGCCCGTACCTCGGCGAGATAGCCGAGGGGCTGGACCTGGCGGCAATCTGCGGCAAGGTTGTCATGATCATGGTCGTTCTATTCGGCGCGGTGCAGGCCAGCGAGCTCCTGGGATTGGAGGAAATACGCAAGACGATGGAGGGGGCCACGACCATCGCCTTGAAGGTAATCAGCGCAATGGCGATCATGATTTTCGCCGTGCTGATATCCAGCTTCGCCCGGAACCTGGTTTCCAAGTCTTCGCCCGACATGCCCTACCTCGGCGGACTGGTCAGGGGCGCCATCCTTGCCCTGGGCATCTCAATGGCGCTGAGTCAGTTGGAAATGGCGCAGACGGTTGTGCACGCCGCCTTCATACTCCTGCTCGGGTCCGTGTCAGTGGCGGTCGCCCTGGCCTTCGGGCTTGGCGGGCGCAACGTGGCTGAGAAGGAGCTGGACCGGCTCGTCACGAAGGCGCACGAGCCGCATGAGAAGAAGCAGATGGAAGAGGCGAAAAAGGCGGAAGGGTGAGACGCAAGGCCAAATCTGTGAATCTGTTCAATCCTGCGGATGCGTCGGCGAGATAATATCTCAGCCTACTTGTCGTTTCTTTCTTCAACAACCCATATCTCGCCGACAACGGCGTTCATCGCGTTCTCCCTCTTTATGACAAGCAGGAGCCTGCCGTCGCGGATCGTTCCTTCCGGAATCTGGAACATCAGGCGCGCGGGCGGCTCCCCGCGCCCGATGAACGCCGGCAGTTGAGCCGGCTCCGCCACGCATTGCGAGCCTGAGCCATCCGTGCGGGACAAATGCGCGCTCTGTCGCCTCCCCCCGTTGTCGAAATCCCACCACGTCAGGCCGATTCTCAGGCCCTTTCGCTCCGCAAGGCCCGATATCTCGAAAACAACCTCGGTCGGATCGAACGCTATATCCTTGTGCCAGGCGCCGAAGCCGGGAGCCTTGTTGTCCTTGTCGAACTGCCATGTCTCGCCCTGCAACTGGCGAATCCGCGCGGGGCCTTCCTTCCCGCTGTCCGTCTGCAGCCCGCAGTCCAGATAGACGACCGGCCTGCCCGGGGCGCATTCCGACGCGATCTCCGCCTGACGCGCGGTTATGCGCTCCCTGTCCGCCTCCGTCATCGCGCGCAGGGGTTTCGGCGGCGGCAGCACGATCTCTCCCCACCCCCCGTAATACGGCGCGTTGCAGTCAATCCACGACGCCAGCGCCATCCATTCCGCCTTCTCCAGGCGGACATCGTAATGCCCCTTTTTCAGAACGCTCATCAGCCGGCTGCGGCGCGACCCCGTCGCGTTTGCGGGCAGCGGCGCAGGCTCCCCGCCGTAACCGCCGACGCGGATGTATTCGACGTGATTGAGAAGGTTCAGGAACGACTGCGACACGCCGTGCTGTGGCCCCTCGTCGTGGTCCATGGGGGCGGGCGCGGCGACAATCTCCCCCCCGCGCAGATCGAACGCCTTGTCATTTCCGACCGAGCCGTCGTGGCAGCGGACGCAATGCCCGTCCAGCACGGGCTGCACGATGCCGAGGCCGACGCCGCCGGTTCCCCACGGCGGGGGTTCGATCCGTGACGGCGCGCGCCGAGTCGCCATGAGCGCGGTTCCGCTGTCCGGCGCGATCCGGTACGGCTCGTGGCAGCCGACGCAGCCGACCTTCTCCCCCGGGACGCAGTTCATGAAGTTCCTCATCCGGCGTATTTCAAGGTAATCCTCGTCCAGCGCTTCGAAGAACAACTGCCTGCCCGCGGGCACCGTGAAGAATGCCGACCCGTCGGCCTCCACCGGTACCGTCCCCAGGACGGCGCGGACGTCCCAGCCGCAATTCACCCCCAGGTCGCAGCGCTGCGGCCACGTGTGCGCGCATTTGGACAGCGTCTCCAGCACACGGATGCGCTTCACCTCCCCGCGCGAGACGCCGTCAAGCCCGCGATAGATGTCCGACACGATCAGCGTCGCCTCGCCGCCGTCTACCGACGATTCTGCGAACCGGGGGAGAATCCTGGGCGGCGTCCGCGGCCTGAGCGGAATGGGGGAATAGCAGGAAGCCCCGGAAGCGCGGTAGACAAGCTCCTTGTTGCCGTGAACGTCCTGAAGGTAAATGCCGTAGCCGCGCGGCTCCCCGTTATATTCCTCGAAGGAGTAGACGCAGAGAAAATGGTTTGCGGTCAGCGGATACGGCGACGAGTACCAGCCGGTTTTCGAGTGCGTGTTGTTTGCTCCGGACTCGGGATAGCCGACCTCCGGCGTGACGTTGGTCATGCCGGCCGGGTTGCCCCGGTTGAGCGCCATGTCCACGATCATGATCGGGCCTGCGCCGGTGTTGTGATGCGCCGCGCCCGCACAGATTATCTTCGTCGTTCCGGGAATCTGACGCGCCTCCTGAAAGGCTATCGGCCCCTTTGCGAAGAGGTAGTGGTCCCCGTAGACCAGCGAGGCGTTCGCGCCGTCCGGGTTCACGGCCCAGAGTTGCTGGATTACATTGTAAGACTTCATCATGTAATCCCAGCGCGTGTAGAGTATGCGCCCGTCCTCCATGACGCTCGGATAGAATTCCCCCTCCTTCGGCTCCGTCACAAGCCGGACATCGGAGCCGTCCTGGGCCATCGAATAAATTCCACAGACCAGCGCCCAGTCTCCGCACTGCACGAACCGTCCGTTGCGCGACGACGTGAAGGCTATGCGACCGTCGGGGAGCCATGCCGGCTCCGTGTCCTCGGCGTCCGGGCGGTCGGTCAGGCGCGTGATGCCGGTCCCGTCAACGCCGACCTCGTAAATATCGTACATCAGGCACGCTCCGGCGCGGACGCCGTGCTGCCCGATGGCGTATGGCGTCGGCTTATCGCGCGGCTCCGCCCAGGGGAAGACTATCCGCTTCGCGTCGAAGGACAGATCGGGGCGCCCCACGCCGCCGCCGGCGAACCCGTCCCGGAGGATGTCACGGACTTCGCCATCCGGCGAAAGACCTTTCAGGACGCAAAGGTTTGCGCCCGGGATTTGCCCCTCTCCGACGCGGTGGGAGCACTGGTGGTTCCACTGCGGCCACTGCCGCCTCACGAAAAGCAATTCATTGAAGTTAATCGCGGGGTTGCTGAAGGCAAGCTCGCGCATTGCCCATCGCGCGCGGATGTAAAGCTGCCTGTGTTTCTCTGAAGTTTGAGCGCCGGCGGATTCGCGCTCGATGTCGTCAAGCGCGGTTGCCGCGGAGTCTGCCTCATTCTCGGCGCCCATGAGCCGCATGTCGGCGATCATGCGCCGCCCGCGTTCGATCGCCCCGGCCAGCGCCTGCGGGGTCCCGGTGGACATTCCCCGCGTCACTCGCTCCTGCCGCTCCCAGTCGGCTTCGATCGCCTTTCGCCCTTGTTCGGAAATGGGGGCGGCGGCGGACGTAAGAGGCGTCCACAGTAATATGAGAGCCGGCGCGATTCGTCTGAATAATGATCTCATTCCGCGAGATTGTATTCGCGCGGGCGCGGATGCGCCATAGCATTGCGACGCTCCGTCACGAGTTCGTTGCGATGAAGTCCCGCGCCCACTCGGCCTGCTCAAGCTGCCCGTCAATTAGCACGGCCCCCAGGATTGAGAATCCAGCCGCCTTTCCATCCCGGATGAAACCAACGGTCATCTCAAACTGCATCTGAAGAAATTCCATCGGGACCGGCGCGGCCTTGCCGTAATCCCTCAGATAGCAACCGATGATCACCGGTTTGCCGGGGAAGATCGCGCGGCATTTTTCAAGGTTCTCGGGAAGCGCCGGAATCTCTTCCGGCTTCCAGACCCAGAGATTGACTATATCCACATGCGGGAGGAAGTCGCGCCAGCCGTCGTCAAGCTCGTGCGTGTATACCACAGTCCAGAGTTTCATCTCCGGATTTGAGCTTTTCAATGCCGCGGATATTGCGCCGTATTTTTCCGCGCCATACCCCTCGCGTTTCAGCAGTCCGCGCGCGTCGTCGTGAATCGCGCCGGCGATGTTCGGAAATTGCAGGGAGAGCCGGCTGACCAGTTCCGCTTCAGCCTGCACGGACTCCGCCTTCGCGTCCACCCAGTGCGCCACGCCTCCCTGCTCCGGCCAGCGGAATTTCCATTTCGATATGTCGCAGACGATCTCGTCCATCCATGACATCTTGCCCATTGCAAGGGGGGAGTTAGGATGGAACATGAAGTTTGCCCTGCTCAGGCCGAAGAATCTCGCCCCCTCGCCCGCGCCGAATATTGAGGGGGCCACCCCGGGGTCTATGCCCTGCCCTTCCCAGACCCAGCCACAATCCCGAAGCCTCATGCGCGCCCGCCGCGAGTTACTTCACCCACAAATATCGGAATTCCCCGTCGCCGACCTTGATCCCGTTATTGGGCACAGTTCCGGCGCCGAGGTTGCCGAAGCCGTCCCAGATGGTGTTGTCGGCGTATATTTCTGAGACATTGAGAGAACCGACGTGGCCGTCAACAAATGCGAGATTGCAGTTACTGTTATGCCTGTCCGAGACATAGCTGCGCCTCGTTTTGTCGGCCCATGACCATTCTTCGTCGTCTTCATTCAGGGAATCCGTCGCGTATATCAGGTTGAGGGTTGGATCAAGGATGTAACCGGCGTTGCCGAACCGGTCAACCCGGTCGGCGTAAGGTTCTTCCGGCGTGTCGGGTTCAGCCACTATGTGTGGTTTGAGCCAGCCAGTGCCGTCAGAATCGCCAAACATAATTGTCTCGTTGGCGCAAGTTATGTTGCGCACGGGGAAGTTTTCGTAAGGCTTGGTCTGGCTGTGGAGATTTTTGCGCGCGCTTCCGAGGAATTTATAATTGTAGCCGTAGGACATGTCCCGCCCAAGGCTCCAGTCGGTTGTCGGGCAGCGGAACAAGTCCGGCTGGTTGAAGTGTTCCATTACCAGATCGAACCAGCCCACTGCGACCTTCTCGCCGGTGTTTTTATCCTGGTAAAACTGCATGTCCGCGGGGTAGCACGTCCATTCTGTTTGATAAACGTGCCCGGCCATGGCTATCTGCCTTAGATTGGATTTGCATCTACTGGAGCGCCCCGCCTCCCTTGCCGCAGCCAGCGCGGGCATCAGCATCCCCGCAAGTATCGCAATAATCGCTATAACAACGAGCAATTCTATCAGTGTGAACGCACGAATCCGGTCAACACCCCGCTCTTGTTCCCGCAGTCGCGCGATTTTCATGAACAGAACTCCTCTGTTGCTTCTGAGTGTGGTGACCTATGATTCTCTGATCATTTTACGTTGCCCCCGCGCGCACTGCAATGTAATTTGCGCCCCAGTCGGCAAGGAGGCCTGCAGATGGCATGTATGTTGTCGCGCAGCCGTCCCGTTTGCAGGGAAGGCGTGCAGGCGAAGCTCCTGCGCTACAATTCAAATTTCGTCAGCAACCCCCTGTCCCCGCTGGCCTCTACCAAATCCATTTATGGTGCCGGAGGCGGGACTCGAACCCGCATGAGGTTTACCCTCACCGGTTTTTGAAACCGGCGCGTCTGCCATTCCGCCACTCCGGCAACCAGTCTTCAACGCATCTTCTTCCGCCGCGGCGTCATTTACCGCCGTGGCTCTGCCTGTCTTCCTCCGCGTTGAATTCTATGATATCCGCCCTCACCCGCATCTTCGTGAAGGTGACCAGAAGCAGGGTCGTCTTGGAGTATTCCTGATAGGCGTTTGCCAGGGCGATGGTTCCGCCCATGGTGATGCCGGCCTTCTTGTACAGATCGTCCAGCGCGTTGATCGTCGAGGGCGACGTTATCGGCAGGATCAGGAACCAGAATCCGCCGTCCTCGCCGATGACGTTGGCATTGATGACCTTGTAATTGCGCTTGTTCAGGTCAACGCGCGTGTTCATCGGCAGCGGTTCCCACGAATTCGTAGCGCAGCCGGCCATCAGGAAAAGCGCGGGTAGCAAAAACGCAAGACGGCGCATTTCAGTTCCCCCTTTTACCTTCGGACCGCCGGGGACGCGATCCTTCTCCTGCGCCGCCGGCGAACGAAACGCTCCCCTGAAGCGGCGCTTTAAGGCGCACAGCGCCGGACACGCCGCCCGGCGACACAGGTTGATGCTATCCCGAAACCTTCGGAGCGTCAAGATAACGTTGGAATTGACGTTACAGCCCCGCGAGTTTCCAAGCCCTGTCCAGCGAGTCCGCTACAAGCTTTGCAGTTTCCTCAGCCGGCTTCCTGCCAAGCTCCGCCATGAAAGGCTCCGGGACGACCGCGCCGTCGTAGCCGATCTTCTTCAGCGACTTCAGAAAACCCGCGATGTCTATCGTCCCCGTCGTCGCGGGTAGGCCGCGCGCGTTGTCAATCTGCTCTTCGCGAGGAACCTTCGGGGCGTCGTTGACGTGAACGTAGACAACGTCATTGTTCGTCAGTTTTTCCAGGTCGGCAATGGTTCCGCCGCTGGTGTACCAGTGGAAGCAGTCCAGCAGCAGGCCTGTGTTCGGTCCGCAATCGCGGCAGAGCTTGAGCATCCAGCGCATGTTGTAGATGAATTCGTGGGCGCGTCCGTTTCGCATCGTTTTCGGCCCGACGAATTCGAGGCCGAGGCGGCAGCCGTGGTCGGCGAGAATTTTCGCGCACTCGCCCAGGCGGCGCTCATGGATGTCGTAGTTCTCCATGAAGGGCAGCGTGTCCGAGCAGGGCATGATCCACGTCGGGAAGCGGTCGCAGCCGACCGCCGCGCCCTTCTTCACAATTGCGGGAAGCTGGGCTAGACTTTTCTTGAACGAATCTTCGTCCCTGCGGAAATCCACGGGCATCCCGCTCCCGGCGGGTTTCAGCCCGTTCCTGCCCAGAACGTCCTTGATGAACTCGACCGAGACGTCGCCGCCCAGCGGGACGTCAATGGCCTGGTAGCCGAACTTCGCCGCCAGCGCCGCCGCCTCAGGCCACGGAACATTGATCCCGATCGCTCCGGGACTCATTCCCTTCAGCATGGTTTCTTCTCCTTGTCGGCTGAATTTTGCTTGATCTTTCTCAATCGCTGCGCCTTGCGGGTGGCGTGTTTCATCCGCTGATTCCATCGCGGGGACGCATGATTGCGCGTTTCCCGTTCGGGGTCATTCGATTTTCGGCAATTCCAGTTGAGGCTGCTCCTGTTCCGGCGACGGCGGCGTTGTCATGTCGCCCTCGTTCCCCTGCTCCGGAACCGGCATTCCGGGGAGTTCATGGGGCGGCGGCGGTTGACTGCCCGCCTGCTTTTTTGCCTTTTCCCGAAGCGCCGCCTCGTATACGAGGGTCATCACTTTCCTGGCCCGGTCCTCGTATTCTGCCGCCTTTGCGTCCTTGCCCAGCGCGCGGCAGGCCTTCGCCGCGGTCAACATCGCCTGAACGCTGCCGGGTTGTTTCGCCAGGACCGCGTCGCAGTTGACGATCGCCTCCTCGATCTTTGCCTCGCGCATTCTCGCGCCGTCCTTGTCTCCCACGGCCCATGAGGCCCTGGCGGAAAGCGACAGCGCTTCGATACTTCCGGGGTGCTTCTCGAGGAACGGAATAAGCGTCTCCCGCGCCTCCTTCGCCTGCCCCAGTTTCATCTGGCACTCCGCAAGCCCGTAGCGTGACGCCATGTCGCCGGGGGATTCCTTGATCGCGCGGTCGAAGCACTTCAGCGCGGCCTCGTATCGCTTGAGCTTCAGAAATTCCGCGCCCATTGCCTGGAAACCGGCCGGGCTCGGTTCGGGGGACTCCATGAGCTTCGCCAGCGCGGCCTCGGCCCCGCCAGTGTCGCCCTTCATAAGCAGCCACTTCAGCATCATGAAACCTGCGCGGCGATTGCCCGGGTCGGTTTTCAGGACGGTGTCGAGATTCTGCTTTATTTCCTCCAGCAACTTGTCGTGTTCCGCCAGGAATTTCCGCACAAGTTCGGCTTTCGGGTACTGTCGCGCGGCGAATTTGCGCGGGTCGCGGGTCGCGCCCGGCGCGGCGTCCGGCTCTTTCGGAGTTGCGCTTTCCGCCGCCGCGCCCAGACCTTCCGCCCGTTTCAGTTTGTGCGCCGCCGCCGCAAGGCGGTACTCCGCGTTCCCCGGCTCAAGGGACACCGCTTTCTCAACCGCGGCCTCGGCGCGCTGTATCATCACGCCCGCGTTGCGGACGTCCCTTCGGGCCGCCAATGCCTCGGCGATGTTGTGGCAGGCTTTCGACATCTCAGCCCAGGCATGGGCGTTGCCGGGTTCGCGCCGCAGTTCAGCCGTCCACAGACCAAGCGGTGAGCGCCATTCGTCCAGCCGGGGGCCTGTGCCGGTCATGATCAGAACCGCCGCAAGGACCGGCGCGACCGCCGCGCGAAGGTAGTCCACAGCCGCCGCGTTGCGCTTTAATCTTCCGAAAAGCCTGCCCGACTCCACGGCGACCGCCGCCATCAGCCCCAGAGAGGCCAGATAAGTGTGCCTGTCGCCAAGCGGATGCGCGACGGGCAGAATCTGACAGTAGGGCAGCATCCCCGCGACGTAGAACGCGATGCCCATCGCCAGCGCTGACTCTTCCTTCAGGCTTAGCCTGAACACCCACGCAAGCACGAGAATGCCGACCAGGGCGAGAATGTAGGGTGTTTTTGCAACGCTGATCGGATCGGGGAGCCGGTAGGCGAAACCAAGTTTATCGGGAATGACGATCCTGCCCAGATGGAAGCCGAGGCTGTAACACCCGGCCAGAAGATTCCGAGGCAACTGCCCAATGCCGCCGGCGAGGGCGTTGCCGGAGTCCGCCTGCGCGCGCATGAAGACGATCGCGCCGATCAGCGAAATTGCCAGCATCGGGATGACGGGGCGCAGCGCGATGCCCAGCGCCTTGCCGAAGGAGGGTTTTTCCGCGTCCGGAGCGCCGGAGCCTCGCCTGAGGACCGCGTAAGTCCCCGCAGCCAGCAGCATCAGCGGCCAGGCCGCCGCAGCCGGCATCGCGCCGACGGCGAGCAGGAAGGCCAGTGCGGACAACGTGTAGCACACCGTCCGCCCGACCAGCCCGGCAATGGCCGTCGCCCGGTTGTCCGAAATGCGCCGGTATTCGAGGAAGAACAATCCGGAGACGAGGCAGAAGAAAGCGCCCAGCAGCAGGCGCAGTTGCGTCAGCCAGACGACAGGCTCAACGCGCAGCGGATGGACCGCCCAGAGGAGAGCGCCGACAAAGGCCCCCCGGTAAGAAGCCCCCAGCTTGCGGAAGAACAGGAAGCACAGGACGGCGTTGAAGGCATGAAGAGCCAGCGCGAACTTGCGCAGCTCCATCGGATTCACCCCGCGCTCGCCCCGGAACGCCTCAACCGCCATCCAGAGGACGGGGGTGTAATAGCCGGACCGCGACCGACTGAGCGTCTCAGCTTTAGGCGTCGCCTGAGGCGATGCCGCAGGCGACGCCTCAGGCGCAACCTCCGGCCCCTTCCCACCGGCAGGCTCGTTATGCGCCAGCGCTTCGGCGTCCCCTGGCATGACCCAGCCGATCTCCGCCGCGGGACGGAAGACCACCATGACGATAACGGCCAGCGCCAGCGGCGCAAGGAATCTGCCCGCCTTGCGCGGCCACGGCTCAGTCTCCGACGCTTCAGCCGCCGGTCCTCGGGCCTCTGGTTCCTGAACCTCTGGTTCTTGAACCTCTGGTTCCTGGGCTTCCGGAGCAGTCTCGGTTTCAGACATCCCATTATCTCCTTGCCGTCCTGGACGTCCCGTCCTGACGGCACTATCTCGCCTTCTCCTCCCTTGCCCGGGCGAGAAGGCTTCGGAACGCGGCCTCAGTCGGCGCGAGAAATACGGCTCTTTCCAGACAGCGGACTGCGCATGCAACCAGACGCGCTCTCGGCCCCGGCGGGGCTTTTCCGGCATGGTCGAGGAATTCGGACCCGAGCGCGGCAATCAGTCCCGGATCGAGTTCCCGCCGGGCAAGCGTCGCGTCAGCCAGCCGTTCCGCTTCGGCGAAATTCCCTTCGTAGAGCAGCAGCGCGGCGCGCGTTATCGCCAGCGAAATGTCGCCGGGTTTTGCGCGGTCCGCCTCGTCCAGAAGCCGCCGCGCCTCAACCAGGTCGCCGATTTGTCCCCGGCGGCAGAGCCTGTAAGCCAGGTTTCCGCGCGCCTTCCACGCTGTCGGATCGCCTTCGATCGCCCGACGCCAGAGCGCCATCGCCTCGTCGGCGCGGCCCTGCTTCTCGATGACGAGGGCGAGATTGTTCAGCGCGAGGGAGTCGTCCGGATTCGCCTCAAGCGCGCTTGTCCAGAGCGCCTCGGACGAACGCCAGGCGGGAAGTCTGTACTGAAAGGCAATCGCCGCGTAAACGACGACAAGCAGCGGCGCTCGCCAGTAAAGCCATGAGTTCGCGTGCTTGGATGCAGCGGATGGTTCGAACAACGAAACAACCGCCGCGCAGACTGCGATGCCGGGAAGGTACGTGTAACGCTCTCCCAGCGGCCGCGCTGTGGGGATCAGTTGAAGCATCGGCAGCATCAACAGCGCGTACCACGCAAGCGCGAAACTCACTGGAGTGTATCGCGGCTCGCGCCTCCAGGCAATCCTGACGGCAAGCACGACAGCAAGAACAGCCCACCAGTATTGTGAACCCGACGACTGTTCGCCAGGTTGCGGAAGACGCCAGGTCGGGCTGAAAGCTCCTGGTACCCACATCTTGTAGAGATGGAAGCTGAAGCTGTAACACCCCGCCAGCACTCTCATCGGATCGTTCAGGAGATGCCTCTGAACGGCCCCTCCCCTGTATTGCGCCGCGAACATCAGCAGGGCGAACAACCCGCCCATGACGATCAGCGGCCAGAGCCGCTTCAGCGCGCCGGCGAATTCCTTCAGGCGGGCATGACGCGCATACCGGACGGATTCGAGCGGACGCCGCGTCACGCCCTCCACCCCAAACGCGGCCGCCGCCGCGAGGCCAAGCGGCCAGACGCACGTCGTCCCCTTAGTCCCAAGCGCAAGCGCGAACAGGAACATGGCGGCAAGCATGCGATTCCGCGACGCCGACAGCCTTCCGTCGCCCGCCGCCCAATCCCCCCCCCCGCGCGCCGCCGGGAACAGGACAAGCCCGGAGGCCAGGCAGAAGAATCCGCTCTGAACGTCCTTCAATTCCGTCACCCACGCCACCGATTCCACCCGCATGGGGTGAACGGCCCAAAGCGCCGCGCCCCATCCGGCGGCGAAGCGCGACGCGCCGAACCGCCTGAAAAGCAGGAAGGCCAGCGCCGCGTTCGCGGAATGAAAAAGGACGTTCAGTGCATGAAACGCCCAGGGTTGGATGCCGACCGTCTGCGCGACGATGCGATAGCTCCACCAGAGGAACGGCGCGTAGTAGCCGGCCTGCGCGCGGACGAACGCCTCGGCGAACGGCCCCGCGCCCGGCTGGAGGACGAGGGGGTTGCGCGTAACGAAGTCCGGATCGTCCCAGTTGACGAAGTCGTAGCCGACACTCCTGCCGAACGCCAGCCACGTCAGTAGAACCAGCAGGCCGGCGATGACCGCGTCGGGGTGGAACCGGTACGGGGTAGGCGTTTCGACACTGACGGGGTGTTCCCCCATTCGCATTTTTCTCCTGCGCCGCGGGCGTCATTGCCCAGGACAGCCAACAATCTCCCCCCGCATTGAGGCAAAGTCAAGCAGATGAATAGTCCCGCAGAATGAAGGATCACGCCTGATCGCGTTTCAACCCGCCGGCGATAATGCCCATATAGTCAGACAATTCTGAATAGGGCGGTGTCTTGCCGGTTGTTCACTTGCCGGTCTTCATCCACGGGCAATCATCCTTCTGAGAGCAATGCGCGCAGCCGTAGATTCTTGCCGCGAGGGGAAGAACAGCGAAGGCGTCAAGCGCAAATGCCGCAACAAGCGCGATGAGAAGCGGGCTGCATTCGCGCGACAGCGAATACGCCCCGGCCGCGACGGGGATGAACCACAGCGGCACGATGACGGGGATGTGACGTCGGAATTTGCGGACGAAGAGCTTCTCATCCCCGCGCGCCCGCAACTTCGACGCTATCCGCCCGTATCCGCACGGACACATTCGCGTGCCGAAGAACCGGCAGTGCGGACATACGAAGACCATTATCCATAACGCGCCGAGCGCCGCGTAGAGCGCATAAAGGGCGGCGAATATTCCGCTGTTTCCGGACGCGCCGAAGACCAGCAGGAGGATGACGCATCCCAGCGCGGACATGATGATGTAAGGGACGTTGTCGAATAACTCCTGAGCCGGCGTGAACTCAGTGTCAGGCCGCGCCTTGCCGCAGGACGGAGGGCTTTGCCGGTGCAATTCATTTTGTGCCATCTTGTCACCCGGCGTGTAGGAAGCATGTGGGATGCGCGCCCGGGCGCATCCTGCTGTCACCTGTAGGTTGTGATGACGCTGATCTCAGACCAGTATCCCGCCTCGAACGCCCAGCCCGTCGGCTGGTTGAGGAGTTCGAGAGCGACCGTCCTGCCCGCGAAACCGGAGAGGTCAATCTCAACGTCGGTCCAGTTGCCCTTGCAGGTCTCCGGCGTGATCGGCTTCTGCGCGAGTTCCTTCCCATCGGCCTTGACTATGAGGAGCCAGTCCCCGCGCGTATCGTGTCCGACGGCCAGCTTCAGGACGGTCTTCTTCCCCGCCGGGACAGCCAGGCTGCGATGCAGAATGCATGCCGCTTCCTGATCGAAGGGGTGCGTCATGAGCACGTTCTTCCGCCCAAGCGCCTCCTCGCGCAGGCCCGGCCCCATGTCCGGCCCGCAGTTTTTCACTTTCCATCCCGGCGCGAATTTCTCCACCGCCTCGGCCATGCCGGGCGGGGCGTTGGGAATCTCTATCCGGGCCGATTCCTCAGGTGTAAAGCGGCTGTTCGCGACCGGCCCCGGGGTCCAGGACTGCTCGAGCGGGCCGGGCATTGCGGCGCGGACGGGGATCAGGAATACCTCCCCCCCGTCCTTTTCCTTCTCAATCTTCCCGCCGGCTTGAAGCACGTTCTGCCGGGCCAGCTTTTCGCAGACGGCTATAAGCGCGGGAAAATTGTAGGCCGTGTGCGAGAAGCGCGTCTCCATGTTCAGGCCGGCGGAGTATTTCGCCGGCATGCCGGACGTCCCCAGCGCAGCGCAGATCACGCCGGCGGCATTCGAGGGGTTGCAGTCCGAATCCTGCCCGCAGCGCATGGAGATCGCTATCGCGCGGTCCGGATCGCCCCCGCAGTAAAGCAGACCCAGCGCGATGTATGCGGCGTTCAGCTTGGCGTCAATGTTGAAACGCCCCTTGTCGCACGAGAAGCGGCGATAGTCGGGGTTCTTCTGGTATTTTTCGTCAACAAGTTTCCACGCCGCCTGCCAGTCGCCGGGGCGCGCGGCATGCCAGGCCAGACAATCGCGGATCGTCTCCGCGAACTGGCTCTCAGCTGGAATGCATTTCAGCCCCGCCTCAACGATCTTCACAGGATTCTTCTCGAAGAACGCCTCCGCGTACATGCCGCCGACGAACTGCCCGCCGTAAAGCCCGTCGCCGTAGTTCATAAGCCTGCCGAATCTCTCGCCAAGCTCGATGGCTGCATTGGGCAGTCCGGGGGCGATGAGGCCTGAGAAATCGGCCTCGATCTGGTAGTCAATGTCGTCGGCGTGCGAGTTGAATTTCGGATGGCCGGAGTCCGGCGGCGCGATCCCCGTTCGCAAGTTTCTGCGCCCGGCGTTGTTGGCGTGCCAGAGGCCGTAGCGGCTGTTGGCGAAGTCAATGCCCGCCTGTCGCGCGCTTGCGCCGACGCCGTAGTCCTCAAGCGTTTTCAGGAACGTCATCTCGACGTAAAGATCATCCTGACCGAAAGCGTCATTGGCCATGCCGTCCTTCCAGGGCGGGACTTCGGCTTCCGGTATTACGTCGGCCTGCCAGCGGAATTCAGTCGGTGCGCCCCATGAGACGCCGACCATCTGGCCGATCCATCCGGCGGTCATCTTGTCCCGGTATTCGCCGGCGGGCAGTCGGCGGAATTCGCCGCCGCTTCCCGCGCAACCGGCAAGGCAAGCGAGAACGCACAAACTGACGATGTGTTTCAGAATTAGGTTTTCCATGTCGCGCAATTCCTCAATACAGGCCATGCATCCCGTCGCAAGGGCGCGTAGACGCATGGAACGCAATGGACGTCATGTGCAGGCCTTGAGAAAATCCTCGTGGTCGGGTTTCATGCGCCGGTCAATCCAGTCCTGAAGACTGGAGTATAAATCCGCGCCGGGCCATTCGGGATCCCGTTCCCGCTTTCCGGTCCATGTCAGGTGGACAACGGCGAACGGATGCGAGCCGCCCTCTATGACGAACAGGACGTCGTCGCAGTCGCGCCTTCGCGCCACGGATGCGGCGCGGCAATCATGGAGCGGATGCCCCGGGCCGACCTCGATGAAAAGCTCCTTCTCCAGACCGGCGGGGCACGGCTCCCACGGCTCAAGCCATGCCACGCTTGCCAATTCATCAGGAATCTTGACGATTGCCGCGACGGTGCCGCCTTCCGGGGCGATGTCGTTCCTCCCGGCCCAGCGCAGCAGGCGCTCCAGCGCGCCGGTCGAGTGAAACATCCCGGCCTGAACGCGCTCAATCGCCATTCTGAAAGACTGAGCCTGGCCGTAGGCGATGTCGAGGCGTCTGATCGCGCCGATGAAATCCCTCGCCTCCGGCGGTCTGTTCTCCCGCATGGCGACGCTGCGCGCCAGGAACACAGCGCAGGGATACAGCATGAAGAGCGTGTAGACGCCGTGCAGGAATGGGTAATGGAAGTGCTGCGGGCCGAAGAAGTTCCGCCCGAAGAGTTTTGCGGCGAAGTAAGCGCGCCGGAACCGGACCCAGTCCTCGGTCGTCGGCGTTCCTGGCGGTTCTGTGATCGGAAATTCCGGGGCGCGCCGCCTGCGGCTCGGTCTGCCCAGCAGGGCCATCGCGCTCCGGTTTGTGAACAGCGCTTTGCGCAATCGGCGTCTATCGCCGGAGGGGAGGTCCATGTGATTCGGCGGGGGCTGATAAAGCAGAATTCCCAGCAGGCGGCGCATTTGAATCCGGTCAAGCCGCCCGGGTTCGCGCGGCTCTGCCTTTTTGACGACCTCGACTAAAAGGCTGTCCGGCAGCATCGCACAGATTTCCTCGAATTCCTCGTCCGAGAACTCCCGGCTGCGGGTCAGGAACTGCCGGGCCAGATTCACGCCAGCCCGCAGCCTTGCGTCGAATGGCGCGTCCTGCCGGACGACAAGCGAGATGAGCGCCTCGATGATTGCGTCCGATTGCGCCATCGGCAACCACTCGCCCGGCGCAAAGAGCGCGGGATCGGGATAATCGAATCCCCCTGATTCCGTCGGGTATTGCGCCGCCAGCTTCCGGATTTCCCCCGATTGCGAGGGTAGTGAATCGCTGTCCGAGACGCCGACGCCGGGGCAGTCGAAGCGGACACCGACGTATGTTCCAGACTCGGAGACCGCAAAAGTGAACGGGAAGAGCTTACAGGAATAAAGCTTGGCATCGAAGCCAAGTCGCTTGTGCATCAGGCACTTGTTGTCTTCCAGAAAGCGGCACGCTCCGTCCGCCTCCCGGGCCAGGCGATAGAGTTCTCTGCCCGGACACGACTCGTCCCGTATGAATAACTCCCCCGCTCTGAGGCGCTGGCATTCTGATCCCCAATCATGTTTCGAGAGCCGTCTGAATTCCTTCCCATCCAGGCCGACCGTGAAACGCCGGCAGCAGTTCCCGCACTGGATGCAGCGATAACTGAGAAAAGGAGGGATGTTGACCTGTGCCATTTGTCCCCGTCGCGCCGAAAAGACGCGCCGCCGCTATTTCTTGCGTCCGATCATGTAGCGGGCTATCTGCCGGAACATCTCCTTGTTGTCCACGGGCAGCCTCTCGATCGTCTCGAACGCCTGCCGGACAAGGTTGTCCGCGAAGCCTGACGCGAAATCAAGCGCTCCCGTCCTGCCGTAAAGATCAATCGTCCAGCGCACGTCGTCGTCGCTTGTCTCCTCGCGCGCTCTGCGCATGATGGAGATCAGGCGCTCGCGTTCCTCCCCCGCGGCTTTGCTGAGCGCAAACGCGTAGAGAATGCTGGCCTTGCCCTCGCGGATGTCGGATCCCAGGACGCCGCCGCGCCCCTTGCCCAGCGTCAGGTCAATGACGTCATCCTGAATCTGGAAGGCCGGCCCCATGTTCTCGCCCAACTCCCAGAGCGCGTCCTTAACCGTGCGTCCGCAGCCCGCCGCAACCGCCCCGCCGACCATTCCGAGGACGAGGTAGCGCCCGGTCTTCAGACGCGCCATTTCGATGTAATCCTCGACCGCGTAGGGATCGCTGCCGCGCGAGTTGATGTCCAGCGCCTGCCCGCGGCAGGTGGTTTCGTAAGTCTCCGTCAGAATTTCCAGCAGTTCCAGCCGCGCCGCGTCCGGCAACGGGGAGGCCGCCGCGCAGGCGTAGGTCCGCCCCAGCAGCCAGTCCCCGGCGTTGATGGCGTTCGGAATGCCGTATTTGACCCAGACGGTCGGCGCGTCCCGGCGCACGGTGTCCCCGTCCTCGATGTCGTCATGAAGGAGGAACATGTTGTGCAGCAGTTCGACCGCCACGGCGAAGTTCATGGCCTTGGCCGGGTCCCCGCCCAGCGATTCGCACGTGAGCAGGCAGAGGGCGGGGCGGATTCGCTTCCCGCCGGTGGCAAGATGATGCCGGACCGGCTCGCTCAAGTGCGGGATTCCGGCGGGCGGCACAATCTGCGATATGAGCGCGTCAACCGCCCCTGCGTGGCGTTTGAGCGCGGCTTCAACTTCAGCGGACATTCGATGCCTTTCATGCGGCAAAATGGCGGGGGAGGGATTGATCAAAAGCCGGATTATAGGCCCGCCCGAAACGGCGGTCAACTATGGCTATGCGAGGCAGGATTGCAGTATAATCCCCATCTCCGAGATCGTGGGCGGCACACCGCGATCATGCATGATGCAGCGGGGCCGCCGATTGGCCGCAACAAGTTCAGATCATCGCGATGCGCGGATTAATACCCATAGATGATGTGAAGCTGGCAGAGGCCGTCAGGCACGTCCAGGCGGAATTCCGCTGGCTCAAGCGCCGTTGGACCGAACTGGCCGCCGGGACGACCCTGACCAGCGACCCGGAAATCCAGAAGGCGCTGCTCTGGTTGCACGTGGAGAGCATGTCCCAACTGGACGGGCCAAGCGGGCTGGATAAGCTTTACGAGGAAATCGCGACGACCGGCCGCCGCTTCTCCCAGCGCGGATTCCCATTCGCCGCCATCGTCAACTCCTTCCACTTCTACGAGCAGGCCTGCTTCGAAAGCCTCAAACGCGCAGCCGGCGATAATCCGGACAAATTCGGCGAAACGCTTAACGTGATTGACGCCGTCATACACAACGTCTTCGGCGTCATCGCAACGAGCTATTTCGAAGAAATCAGCCGCAGGCTCGAAGAAAAGTCGAAGGAGCTGGAGCGCACGAACGCCGACCTCACCCGCATGGCCGACGAGATGCGCTGGAAGAACCTGCAACTCCAGGAACTCCTCAGCACGGACAGCCTCACTGGTGTCTACAACCACCGCTACTTTTATGAGCGGCTTGAAGAGGAGTTCTACAGGGCCAAGCGCTACCAGCATCACCTCAGTTGCTTGCTGCTGGACATTGACGGATTCAAGAACTACAACGACCTCTACGGCCACCGCGTCGGCGATTACGTCCTTGAGGAGACCGCCATCCTCCTGCGCGGAGACGTGCGGACCAGCGACGTAGTCGCCCGCTACGGCGGGGACGAATTCGGCATCATCCTGCCCAGCACGGAGAAGGCGCACGCGCGCTTGCTCGCCGAACGGCTGCGGCATACGCTGGCAAATCACAACTTCCAGCACGAGCAGATACCGGACCAGACGCGCATTTCGTTCAGCACTGGCGTCGTAAATTATCCGGAGGACGTGACGGAGTTCCGCCAGTTGGTCCCCATGGCCGACCGCGCGCTGCTTCAGGCCAAGCGCCTCGGCAAAAACAAGGTCTGCGGACTGCGCAAGGCGGTCTTCTCATTCGCGCCGAAGCCGGAACTCGGACAGGTCAGATCGGTCTGCCTCGTGGGCGACTTCAACGGCTGGAATCCCGGCGCAAATTCTATGGAGCAGCAGGACGGCAGATGGAGCGCGGAACTCCTGCTCCCGGAGGGGCCGGTCAAATACAAGTTCGTCCTGAACGGGGCGCAGTGGATAACCGACCCCGACGCCGCGCACAGCAGTCGCGACGGGCTGGGAAGCTGGAATTCGATAATATACGTGGGGGACGTCACGCCGTCGGCTCATCCGACTGAGAACGTTACAACGCCGACCCCGGCAGCGCCGCAACCTGACGCCGAAAAGGAAAGCGGAAGCTGAGAAGACCGCTTATTCCGCCACATTGCTGAGAACGAACCGTCTCGGACTTCGCGAGTATGCAAAGGGGGGGGGGCAACGATTCCGCGCGGGTTCAAAAAACCCGCCCTACATTGCGATCCTGTGACGCGCAATCGCGCCTGTGACGCGCAATCGCTGCGCTATTCCGCCCCGGTGTCCTTCTTCTTCGCGGGGGAGACGAGTTCGGCGATGTCGAGCACCTTGACGTCTTCCTGTCGCTTGTGCTCCTTGACGCCGTCCTCGAACATGGTCATGCAGAACGGGCAGGCAGTGACGATCGTCTTCGCGCCCGTCTTCAGCGCCTGGTCGGAGCGCTCCATATAGATTTTCTTGTCGCCCCGGTTTTCCTCAAGCCACATGCGCCCGCCGCCCGCGCCGCAGCAGAAGCTGCGCGGGCCGGTGCGTTCCATCTCGACAAGCTCGCCGTTGGACGCGGCCTTTACGACATCGCGCGGGGCGTCATAAATCTCGTGATAGCGGCCCAGGTAGCAGGAGTCGTGATAAACAACCTTCCCACCGACGTCAGCCTTCTGCGGCTTGAGCTTGCCCTTCGCGATCAGGTCCTTGAGGATTTCGCTATGGTGGTAGACCTCGAACTCGCCGCCCAACTGCGGGTAGTCGCACTTGAACGTGTTGTAACCGTGCGGGCAGGAGACGATGACCTTTTTGACGTTGTAATTCTTCAGCGTCTCGATGTTCTGCTGCGCAAGGGCGGAATACAGGTACTCGTTGCCCAGCCGCCGGGCCGAATCGCCGCAGCAGCCTTCCTCCGGGCCGAGAATGGCGAAGCTCACGCCGCCCTCGGTCAGCGCTCTCGCAACCGCTCCGGAAACCTTCTTGTAGCGCGGATCGAACGCGCCGGCGCAGCCGACGTAGTAAAGGTATTCCGCGTCCGGCTTCTCGGAAATCAGGGGGACCTCGACTCCGGCCTCGGAGACCCAGTCGCCGCGGCTGCTCGCGTCAATGCCCCACGGGTTGCTGGCGTTTTCCATGTTCCTGAAGGCCAGCCCCGCCTCGGAGGAGATTTCCCCGGCGGTGAGAACCTGATAGCGGCGCATACCGACGATCTTCGGCAGGTGCTCGATGAGTTCCGGGCAGACCTCCATGCACGCGCGGCAGGTCGTGCAGTCCTCGATGGCCTCCTTCTCGATCACGTCGCCGATCAGGGCGGACTTGAGAGCCGGATGGTCCTCCGGGATTTCCTTACCGGCCTTTTTCTGAACCAGCACGTCGCCCCTTTCGAGGATGTGCAACTTCATGCGGTGGATCATGCGGAAGGGGCTGAGCGGCTTGCCGGTCAGGAAGGCGGGGCAGTTGACCTGGCAGCGCCCGCATTCGGTGCAGGCGTAGGTGTCAAGGATGTCCTTCCACGTGAACTCCTGCATTTCCGAAACGCCGAACTTCTCCGCGCTTTCGTCCTCGAGATTGACGGGGGGCAGATATCCTTTCTTCCCGAGCCAGCGGAAGAAGATGTTGGGAACAGCGCCCAGCAGGTGCATGTGCTTGGAATGCGGGATGTAGACCATGAACCCCAGAAGGACGCCCGTGTGCAGCCACCAGACAATGGAATACAGCCCTTCCGGATTCTTATGCGATGCGAACATGCCGGCGATGATATTGCCGACAGGCATCCATGCGGAGAGATGCTTCGACCTTCCGCCTGCGATCTCCAGCCCGTGCATGAAGAAGAGCATGACGAGCAGGGAAAGGATGAGGCAGATGATTATGGTTGCGTCCATGCGGGCGTGGGGGTCGTCAATCTTGAGCCGCAGAGGTTTCACGATGTAACGACGATGCAGGGAGATGAGCAGCGCGGCGACAACGACAACCGACAGAATTTCCTGCACGAGCAGGAACAGCCCGTAAAGGGATGCGCTCAGGGATTCGCCGAGGACGAATCCCATGATCTTTTCATAGGAGAAGTTCTCCATCCCCACCGCGCCCTGCGCGAAGGATTCCATGTAGCCGATGCTCAGGAAGATGAAGCACCAGAAGATGAAGAAGTGCCCGACGCCGGCGGTTTCCTGTATGACGCGCTTCTGCCCGAGGACGAACAGGAGCACCCCCTTGATCCTTTCGGGCATGTTGTCGAACCGTTTCTCGTCCTGACCCAGGCGGACGTATAGATAGAGCTTCTGCAACGTCCGCAGGAACAACGCTATTGCCACTACGAAGCACACAAGAAACACCATATTTGCTGGGAACTCGCCGGGTGTCATTTCGACGCTACCTCTGACTCAAAAAAAAGAAGCGAAACCTGAACCGGATTTTACGGCAAATGCCGGCGGGATAAACGCTCCCGCCGGCATTGCCCGTTGTGTTCGACGATTGCGCTCCGGCGCTTACTCTTGCGCAAGCGTTGCGGAAGCGCGCCCTTACTTGACCTTCTTTATTTCCTCGGTCAGGAGCGGAACGACCGAGTAAAGGTCGGCGACGATGCCGTAATCGGCGACCTGGAAGATCGGGGCTTCGGGGTCCTTGTTGACGGCGACTATGCACTTGGACGAACTCATGCCCGCCTGGTGCTGGATCGCGCCGCTGATGCCCAAGGCAACATAGAGCGTCGGGCTGACGGTCTTTCCCGTCTGGCCGACCTGCTGCGTGTGGTCAACCCAGCCAGCGTTGACCGCCGCGCGGGAGGCGCCGACTGCGGCCCGGAGCGCGTCGGCCAGCGCTTCGACCTGCTTGAAGCCTTCAGCCTTGCCCAGTCCCATTCCGCCGCTGACGATCGCGTCGGCCTCGGTCAGCTCGATCTTTGTCGTGTCGCGCTGGACCAGCGAAACAACCTTAGCCTTCTGATCGTCCGCGGTCAGGGCGACAGTTGCTTTCTCAACCGGCGCCGCGCCTGACTCGTTGTTATCCAGGAATGCGTTGGCGCGCGTCGTGACGACGAAGGTCTCCGCCAAGGGTTTGACCTTCGCCATCGCCTTGCCGGCGTAGATGGGACGCACGAACTCGACGTGATCGCCGACGACCTGCGCGGAAGTCACGTCCGGCACGAGCGGCAGCCCGAGTTCCTGCGCCAGGCACGGGGCGACTTCCCTGCCCAGGGAAGTGTTCCCGAAAACCACAACACCGGGGCCTTGCGCCTTGACGATCTGGGCGATTGCCTTGGCGGCGGCCTGGGAGGACGCTACGGCGGCGTCAGCCTGAACGACCTTCGCGACCTTCAGCATGGACGCGGCTGCGGCGTCGGCGTCGCCCTTTGCGGAAGCGACGACAGCGATGATCTCCGCTCCGGGGGCGATAACTGCGGCGGCTGTCAGAGCCTGCCGCACGGTCCTGCGGACGCCCTTGGCGTCAACTTCAATGTAGACGTATGCGCGATTGATGGCCATTGTTGTCTCCTTCCGGGCGCTTACAGGACCTTGGCCTCTTCCTTAAGGCGGCGAACCAGTTCCTTGACCGCTTCCTGCGGCGACCCGCCGATGATTGCCGCTCCCTTGCGGGGGGCGGGGGTCGAAAGCCCGAGAACCTGCACGGCAGGCTTCAGGGCGGCCGCGGAAAGCCCGATGTCTCCAAGCCCGTAAACCTGCACGGGCTTCTTTTTGGCCTTCATGATGTTGGGCAGCGTCGGGTAACGCGGCTCCGCAAGTCCCTTCTCAGCCGTCAGCACGGCGGGCAGCGGAACCTCGATCGTTTCCTTGCCGGCGTCGGTCTCTCTCTCAACCTTTGCGGTCGTTCCGGAGACGCTCAGGGACGTGATGGCGTTGACCAACGGCAGCCCCAGAAGTCCGGCCACCCGGGCGGGAACCTCGTAGGACTGGTCGTCCACGGCGGCCTTGCCGGCCAGCACGAGGTCGAACGGCACCTTCTTCATCGCCGCCGCTATAACCTGCGCCGTGATCTGGCTGTCCGCCGTCTCAAGGCACGGGTCCCACACTCGGACCGCTTCGGCTGCGCCCATGGCCAGCGCGATGCGCATCGTTTCAAGCGTCTTGTCCGATCCGACAGTCAGGATGCGGACAATGCCGCCGCCGGCCTCCTGCATTTGAATCGCCTTCTCGACTGCGTATTCGTCGTAGGGGCTGATTACATACTTGATCCCCTTGTCAACGATCTTTCCCTGCGCGTCGAGCTGGATTCGAGCTTCCGTCGTGAAGGTCTGCTTCACGAGAACAAGAATCTTCAGATCAGCCATTTCTCTTCCTCAAAACAATCGGGTTGTTCAATGGTTTCGCGTCCTACCAGATCGGCCAGACGCCTTCCCTGGCGATGACGGCGTCCGCGACTTTCCTGCGCAGTTCCAGCAGGTTCACCACCGCGAACGGGCAGACGGCGTTGAGGCCTTCCCTGACCGTGGCGATCTGGGACGGCGTCATGGCCGCGCGCACAACCTCCCACAGGGACTTGCTGCACACGCCTGCGGCGTAGTTGGCGTAAATCCTCAGCAGAGCGGCCAGGATTTCGTTCTCGCCATTCTTCGCCATGATCTTCTTTGTGCGAAGCAGCGCGCTTTCCGTCAGGTAGATTTCCATGGCCAGGTTGTGGAGGTTGCCGAGGTACTCCTCGCCCTCCATCATCTTGTCGAACGCCCCGGCGTACTTGCGGAACACCAGCCCCGCGCAATAGCCGTAGATGGTCTTCATCTTGGCGAGTTGTTCTTCAACGTCGCCCAGCGGGCCGCACATGCAGCCGAAGTCCATGTTGGCGGTCTGGATGCGGAAGCGGGCGCGTTCCATGACCTCCATGAGGGGGATTTCTCCCTTGGCGGCCGCGCGGAAGGGCATTCCGCCGCCGACAAGGCGGCAAACCTCGTTCGTGCCCTCGTAAATGCGCGAGATGCGCGCGTCGCGGTAGGCGCGCTCCATCGGGTATTCGCTCGTGTATCCATACCCGCCCATGATCTGCAGGCAGGCGTCCACGATGTAGTCGTTGTGCTCGCTCTGCGCGACCTTCTCCAGCGCGGCCTCCACGGCCAGCTCCGCCAGTCCCTTGCCCGGCTCCATCTCGCCGCTGTGGATGCCGTGCATGATGTAGCCGATGAAGCCCGCCGTGCGCCATGTCGAGCTTTCGCCGGCGTAGATTCGCGCGGAAATTTCGCCCAGCATTTCCTTTATCAGCGGGAACTTGATGATCTGCTGTCCGAACTGGACGCGCTCAAGGCCGTACTTCACGGCAACCTGCATGGCATACTTGGATCCGCCGACCAGCCCCAGGCCCAGCTTCGTGCGCCCGATGTTCAGAATGCCCAGCGCAATCTTGCCGCCCTCGCCGATCTCGCCGATCATGTTCGAGGCCGGAACCTTCAGGTCCGTCATGATGATCTGCGTCGTGCTGGAGCCTTTGATTCCCAGCTTGTGCTCTTCCGGCCCCCGGGCGAATCCCGCCATGTCCGGCGTCACCAGGAAGGCCGTCAGCTTGCCGTTCACCTGCGCAAAGATGGTGTAGCAGTCCGCAAAGCCGCCATTTGTTATAAACTGCTTGGTTCCGTTGATTATGTAACTCTGCCCGTCTTCAGTCAGCACTGCTTTGGACTTGGCGCTCAGGGCGTCGCATCCGCAGCCCGGCTCGGTAAGGCAGAAAGCGGCGATCATCTCGGCGGTGGCCAGCTTGGGAACGTACTTCTCCTTCATCTCGTCCGGGCCGAAAAGCATGATCGGATACATGCCGATGCCCAGGTGCGCGCCGCAGGCCACGCCGAACGCCCCGACCATGCCGGAAGCCTCGCCGAGACCGGCGGAATTCTTCATTGACAGTCCCAGCCCGCCATACTGCTCCGGAACGTCGGCCATAAAGACGCCCAGCTCGCCCGCCTGCTTTAGCAGGCCGACGGTCACATCGAAGTTCTGCGCGTCAATCTCGTCCATTTTCGGGACGACCTCATTCTCGAAGAAGCTGACGACGGTATCGGTCATCGCCCGATCGTCATCGGTCATGTCTTCGCGAGTGTGGATGTCTTCCGGGCAGGTGTCCCCGACCAGAAACCAACAGCCCTTCGGTTCAGTCTCCGTTTTTTCTGACATGTCTCAGGTCCTCTCGTAAATCCAAAAGGTGCTCCGTAATTGCGGTCTGACCGGCAACATCCTCCCCGGGACAACCGCATTAAACGATTACGCGAATTGGACGTCCCCACTTTAAGCAAATCCGGTAGCTTAGCGAAACGCCCTGCGGCGGTCAAGAAGAAATGGGCGGCTTTTTTTTGGCGTCTGCGCCCCATGTTTTTCCTTTGACGCCCGCCGAACGCCTAATCTCTAATAAGGGGCATCCCGACCACGGCCATGAAACCCCATTGAGCAGAAAGGCATGCCGCAGAATGAGCGATACGCAGTCCCCCCGGACGGAACAAGCGCCCCGGCGTCTCATCGCCGCCCTGTTCCTCATGGCCCTGGGTTACGCGCTGCTGTCCGTCTGCCTCTTCCGTATCCTCTCCTTTGAAACAACCAATACAGCGTTCTTTCTTCTGTACGTCAGCGTCGGCATGCCCGTAGGAGCCTTCTGGGCCAGGCAGTCCGTGAAGAACCCGGCTTCGGCCCTGGGAAGCTCCATCCTGCACATGATCGCCTTCGCCGCGCTGATGCCGCTCATGCCGCTGTTCATGTTCCGGCATTCGCGCGACATCACTCAGAGCCTTCTCATCCGCGAGGTCAGGCTCTGGGAGTTCTTCCCCGAAATCGCGTATATGGTCCTGCTGACGGGACCATTTTTCGCGCTCTGGGGGAGGGCGGAGTTCCTGGGCTACGAAACGGCCATCCGTTCCAACCGCGCGCGCCGAAGCTTTTACCTGATCTTTATATGGGCCATGGCTGCGGCCCTCGTGATCGGCAACTACTGGCTGCCCGCCTTTGGATGGCTCAGGACCGTCGGGCTTGCCCCGATCATCGGTGTCGCCGCCAGGGACATGCTTCGACCGGGCGCGCCTTCCCGCCAGAAACGGATCATCCCGTTCATCGGAGCGGCGATCTTCTGGGTAATTATTGGCGAGGCGGAGACCCCATTCGTGAGGATGGTCTGCGCGCGGAGCGCCGCCCAGGCAGTCAATATTCTCGAAACCGGAAGCGACAAACCGGCATCAGGCAACCCCCGCTTCCTCAAGCACCGTTGGGGGAGATACTGCCACACCCTTTACGAACAGCATTCCGACGGTCGCAACGTGACGTGCCTCTACAACGGCTCCCCGATGTGGCACACAATCACGGACGGCAACTATATCTACGATTTTGAGAAGGCAGTCTTCAGCCTGATCAAGCCGGGAGCGGATGTCTGCATCATCGGCTCCGGCGGCGGCAAGCAAGTGAGCATGGCCCTTGAGCGCAACCCGCGAGAGGTTGTCGCAATTGACGTGATTCCGGAAATCTTCGATGACCTGAAGGGCGACCTGGCGTGGACGAACAATCGCGCGTACCTTGACCCGAGGGTCAAAACAGTCGCCATGGACGGGCGGCAGTACCTGGCGACCTGCGGGCGGAAATTCGACTTCATCCTGGCCCCGCACACTGAATCTGTCACCGCAATAATGAAAATCCTCTTCGAGCCTGGTCACCAGTTGCACACTGTCGAGGGCTTCGAGGCGGCCAAGAAATGCCTCAAGCCTGACGGCGTCTTTGCGATCTTCAAGCTGCTGGACAAGCATGAGAAACTCTTCAATTCCTACTCCAGGACGCTGAAGGAAGCCGGTTTCAGCGTCGCCGGCTGGACCCTGGCCGCCCCGCCTCAGCCGATGAACTGGATAGTGATCCTTGCATCCCCGGAACGCCGCGTCTATGACATCGAAAAGCAGGGAATGGAATACTTTGCCGCAAGGGGATGGCGATACGTTGATTTCGACGTCGCGCCGCCCGGCGGAGATGTGATCCATGATGATTCCCCGTGGCGACTCGGCCTGCTCGGCCTGTTCCTGACCGCTGACGCCCGCAGCGACGCGATCATCTGCATCGTAGGCCCATGCCTGCTGGCGTTCGGAGCGGCGCTGGCGCTCGGCATGAGGAAGCTCCGTCCGGGCGAAAGCCGGCTGCGCGTCATCCTTTTCCTGCTTGCCGGGGCGGCAGTAGGCGTCAACGCCGTATACGTCGAGAACGCGATCATCTTCTGGCTTGTGCGGAACATGCTCAATCCAATGTCGGCGTTTTTCGCCGGGGCGTGCGTTTTTCTTGCGCTCTGGGGATTGTCGAGCCTGGGATTGAATAAGTGGCATATCGTCGCGGCGGCGGGGATTGCCGGAATGGGCGGAATTCTGCTGCTGCCGGGCAGGTGGGACAGCGCGGGCGGGGGAATCTGCCTGCTGCTAATGACGCTCGGCGGCGGGCTTCTGTTCCCGCTCCTCGGCATCACATTCAAGGAACGATTGCTTGACCTTTTCGTGACGGACGCGCTTGGCGGCTTGGCTGGCGGGCTTATGGGCATATGGCTGCCGGTTGCTTTCGGCTTTGTTCCATATTATAATATACTGCCGTTGGTCTGGATTGTGGCGCTCGTTCTTGCGGCGTTGGCGGTCGGAGGCGCGCGCAGGGCGGGCTGACATCCGGCGGAAACCACGCGCGGGGGGCCGGGCAGTGGAATCCTCAGCGGAAAGCCGGGGGGAAGGCGCCTTTGCGCCCCGGGAAACTCCCGTCGCTCGTCCCGGACGGCGCGAAGCCTTTTGCCTCGCCATTGCGGCAGCGCCGGCGGTTGCTCATTGCGCCGCCATGGCTTTATCCCTGTCCGGAGAGGGAATGCTTCACTTCGGCAAGGCCGACCTTTTCGCCTTGATCGCCTTCGCCGCTTACCTCATGGCATTCGTCTGCGCCGTCCGCAATCCCGCCCTTCTGAAGAAATTCGTCCTTGCCGCGTATGCCGTTCTTGCCGCCGTCGGCATGTGCGAAATTGCCCTCAGAACCCTTGCAACCGCTCCTTCCGGACTGCCCATGAAGCCCGGAAAGGTCGTCTCGACGGCGGCGGACACAATGCCCGGCATCAGCGGCAGGATCGAATTCTCGGTCAACAGTCTGGGGCTTCGCGGACCGGAAACCGACCTGTCGAGAACAAGAATCAACGTCCTTTGCGTCGGCGGCAGCACGACGGAATGCCGCTACGTCACCGACGAGATGACCTGGCCCTGGCTGCTCCAGACTCGCCTTGCAGACCGCGCCGCGCGCCGCGTCTTCGTCGGCAATTCGGGCAAGAGCGGACACTTCACCGCGCATCATCTTTACCTGCTGGAGAATTACGCCCCTGCCGGGCGCTTCGACTGGGTGATCGTCCTCTGCGGCATGAACGACATGGGCGCATTCCTGGCAGGCGATCATGCCGAGCGGCTCAGATGGGTTCCGGATGAGACGCTTTCCGGCAGGCGGCGATACGCGGCCTACTACCACAAAACCGCGCTGGGACGGGCGCTGCGGGAATGCGCCATGAACCTGTTTTATCCCGTCGAGGCCATAGAGGAGGACCCCGAGGGGCGCATGTACGCCGGCCTCAGGCTCTGCCGGCAGCGGGCATTGCGGGAGACTCCGCATCGCCCCATCCCGCCGGGGCTTGACGCCGCGTTGGACGCTTATCGCTCAAATCTGAAATCAATCGGGCAGTTGTGCAGGGAGCGAAAGCAGAATATCCTGTTCATGACGCAGCCCGCGATTTACCGCTCGGACCTTCCGGCGGAACTCCAGCGCCTGCTCTGGCAGGGCTGCACGGGCAAGGCTTACGATGTCGCAACGCTTGCGCGGACGCTGGATGCCTACAACCGCGCCATGAAGGAAACATGCGCGGCGGAAGGTTTCGACTGCCTTGACCTTGATGCTCTGATGCCGAAGGACGCGACCGCGTTTTACGACGACTGCCATCTCAACATCGCCGGCTGTGAAAAGACAGCGGCGGCGATTCATGAGCATATCGAAAACCGGCTCGCGGACGGGTGCAGGCTCAGGGCCGGGCGATAACGCGTAAGACATCCACCCCGGAAAACCAACGCCCGGAGGAACACGCATGGCTAAAGAACACGCAAAATTCGGCGCGGCCGCATACAAAAAAGAAACGGACAAACTACCCGGCGTCTTCCCCCGCGAGATGGGGCCGAAGACGATGGAATACCTGCGCGAGATCGTCGAGTCCGGCCTGACATCAAATATCATATCGAGATTCGAGGCCGAGCTTGCCCGGATGCACGGACGCCGCTTCTGCATCGGCGCGCCCGGCTGCACACAGGCGCTCTTTGCGACGATGCTGGGCATGGACTTCGAACCGGGCGACGAGATCATCGCCAGCCCCATCGGGGACTACGGCTGCACCGCCGGAATGCACTTCTGCAACTATGTCCCGGTCTTCGCCGATGCGGAACCGGGCACGGCGCTAATCAGCGCGCGCACCATCGAACCCCTGATCACCGACCGCACGCGGGCAATCCTCTGCGTCCACATGCTGGGCCTGCCGTGCGACATGGACCCGATCATCGCGCTGGCCCGTAGGCACAATCTCGTCATCATCGAGGACGTCTGCCAGGCCATCCTCTCGACCTATAAGGGGCGGCTTGCGGGAACGATGGGGGACGTCGCGTGCTTCAGTTTCGACTCGGAGAAGACCTGCCCGGGAGACGTGGGCGGGGCGACCATAACAGACGACGAGGCGCTGCGCGAGCGAATCTACAACCGCGCAATCGCGCGCGGGGCATACATGGAGCCGGGATTCGGGCGCGTCCACAGCTTCCAGGGATTCGCCACGCGGATGCCGCTCTGCTCGGCGGCGACCGTGCTGGCGAATCTGGAACTGCTCCCCGATCACGTCGCGCGGCGGCGCAGAACGGCGACCATGCTTGACGACCTGCTGCGCGAGATTCCTGGCATCATCCCTTACGAAGTCCCCGCCGACAGGACGCACCACTACTGGATGTACGGCTTCAGCATTGATCCGGCGCAGTTCAGATGCTCGGCGGACGAATTCGCCGCGCAGGTTGATTCGGAGGGCATAGCCGGCGCGGGCGTGGCGCGATACTATCTCCTGCCGGCCTCGATCAGCTTCCTGCGGGAGAACGTGGAAAGCGGGCGATATCCGTTTTGCTGCCCGCCGTCGTCGAGAACCTGGGATTACACGGCGGACTCGTGCCCGAACGCGCGCGACTTCCTTGAGACGTGGATACGCTGGACGTGGACGGAGAAGTATGAGGAACGCCACGTCGGCATCATGCGCGATATAATAGGGCGAGTGGCGGAGAGGAATAGGGCCTAAGCGGCAATGCGGAAAGAGATGAGTATGGCGTCCACAGAATCCAGGACAAGCCCTTTGATTGGCCTTCGGTGGAGTGATAAGATCACGGGGAAGGAGGAGTTGTTTGGTCGCACATGTTAACATCCAACGCGACCTGCTTCGTTGGGCTCGGGAAAGGGCGGGCCGAACGATGGGAGAGGTATGTAGCCGCTTCCCGAAGTTCGAGGTATGGGAACATGGCGACGCCATGCCGACGCTGAAGCAACTTGAGGCGGTCGCAAAGTTTCTTACTGTCCCATTGGGGTATCTCTTCCTTCCCGAGCCGCCCGAAGAGCGGATTCCCGTGCCCGATCTCCGCACGGTCAGCGGCGGCTCCCCGGGGCGTCCCAGCCCCGATCTGTTGGACACGATCCACGCGATGCAGAGGCGGCAGGCGTGGCTTCGTGAGGACCTGATCCAATGCGATGCCGAGCCTCTTGTCTTCGTGGGGATCGCCCATCTGACGGAGGACCCGGAAGGCGCGGGACGCGAGATGCGGCGCATGGTAGGGATGGGCGTTGACTGGGCCGCAACCGTTCACACATGGCAGGAAGCAGTCGGCAAACTGAGGCGTGCCATAGAGCAGCTCGGAGTAATGGCGGTGATAAACGGGGTCGTGGGTAACAACACGCACCGTAGGCTGGACGTTGACGAGTTCCGCGGCTTCACGCTTAGCGACAAGTATGCCCCCCTGATCTTCGTCAACGGGGCCGACTCGAAGTCGGCGCAGATGTTCACGCTGGCCCACGAGCTGGCGCACGTCTGGCTGGGTGAAAGCGCGCTGACGGATACAAATCCGACATCCCGGCCTTCGCAGAAGGTCGAGAGGTGGTGCGACAAGGCGGCGGCGGAGTTCCTGGTCCCGGCGCGGGAACTGAAGGGATGCTGGCCCGGCATCAGGAATGAAGACGATCCCTTCGAGAGCATCGCCCGGCGTTTCAAAGTCAGTCCCATTGTGGCGGGACGCCGCGCGATGGACCTCGGTCTGGTTGGCCGGGAGGAGTTCTTCGATTTCTACCGGGACTACACTGAGCGGGAACGGACGCTACGTTCCTCTGTAGGCGGAGGCGATTTCTACAACAACCAGAACACGCGAGTTGGCGAGATGTTTGCCACGCAGATCATCCGCGCAGCGAAGGCGGGCCGTGTGAGCTTCAAGGAGGCCTACGACCTTACCGATCTGCACGGTGGGGCTTTTCAGGAGTATTCTCGTCGTCTGGGGGTCTATCTGCCGTGAGCGCCAAGCCCCCTTATGTCTTGGATTCGGACGTTTTCATAACGGCCAAGAACAGGTACTACGCCTTTGCGATCTGCCCGGGATTCTGGGACTGCCTGATTCATCACTTCGTTGCGGGAAACGTCTACAGCATCGATAGGGTCCGAGGCGAATTGCTCGCAGGGCGCAAGACCGATGATCTTGTTCAGTGGGTCATGAATACGTTACCATCCATCTTCTTCGTGGACACCAACGACGCACAGGTGTCGAGCGCCTATGCTAAGGTTATGCTCTGGGTGAATCGCAACACGCAATACTACGATCATGCAAAGGCGGAGTTTGCCGCAGGAGCTGACGGTTGGCTTGTAGCTTACTCGATGGTCCACGGAAACACCATTGTGACGAATGAGCAGTCTCAACAGAATGCCCGGAGTCGGGTCCCGCTTCCCAATGTCTGTGCGGAGTTCGACGTGATTTGCACGGACACTTTCGAGATGCTCAGGGATCTGTCTGTTCGACTTGAATGGAGGCCAAGCTGATAGCCGGTCATCACACTGAAGAGGCCTTCGAAATCGCCATCGAGCACCACCTGACCTCTGCGGGCGGCTACGTCAAGGGCGCCCGCGACACACACGCCCTCGTGTTCCAGGGACATCATATATATCCCTTGGCATAACCTTCCCAAGCCTGGCGGAAGTCCTGCTTCCTCGTTCATATCATCGGCTGAAAATCCGCGCTTCGTCCCCACAGACTCCACGCGTTCATTTCTTCCCGAACATTTTCCGCATGACCTTGTCAACCAGCCCCGGAACGAGTCCGTGCATGAAGACCACAAGCTTTCCGGATGGGGTCATGACGACGTGGCGTTTGCGCTTCGCCGCGGCCTGAAGCGTCAGCCGCGCGCAGACGGACGAGGTCATGGTGCGGCTCGTGTAAATCCGCTTCCCCTTATCCCCCAGGGGCGTGCCGTCCGGCTTCAGAAGCCGGCCTGCGAATTCCGACACGACGAAGTTCGGATGGATTGACGTCACGCTCACCCCGCTGCCCATAAGCTCCATGCGGATGACCTCCGCGAAGCCGGTCATGGCGAACTTGCTGGCGCTGTAAGAGCTGTACATTGGCACGCCGACCAGCCCCATTATGCTGGATATGCTCACGATGCGCCCGCACGCCTTCTTCAGGTGCGGCAACGCGTGATGCGCGCAATAAACCGTCCCCATGAAGTTCACGTCCATGACCTGGCGGAAGGTTTCCAGGTTTGGGAGGCTCTCGAAGTAACCGCCCTGTCCGAAGCCGGCGTTGTTGATGAGCGTGTCAATGCGCCCGTATTCTGCGACGGCGGCCTCTATGATTTTTTTGCATTGCGCTTCGTCGCTGACGTCGGCGGTAACGACAATCGCCCTTGCGCCGCGCTTGCGGCACTCGGCGGCGACCTGCTCCAGCGCCTGCGTGTTCCGCGCAGTCAGTGTCAGCCACGCGCCCTGGTCGGCCAGTTGAAGCGCCATTTCCCTGCCGATGCCGCTGGACGCGCCCGTCACGATCGCAGAATTATCCTTGTATGCCGATAAAGCCATTGCCGATGATCCTCAAGCGCCAACCCCGCCATGCGTCGCCCGCCTCACCGGGGACGCAATATGAATACCGCCTTTGCGTTTTTTTTTCAAATGCCATGCTCCGCCCGGCGGACGGGGCGTCCCGGCATATGCATGATATTTGCCTCCTGCTGATTGCGTTCAAGGCGCGAGGAAATATAATGATATCGTGGGTTTGGCGGTATTTCTCGTTTCATTCATCAGGCGGGAGGTTGAGAAGATGGGTTCTGAAGCCAATTCCAAAAAGGTGCTGGCAGGCGTGCTGGGGATTCTTCTGGGGAGCCTGGGAATACACAAGTTCATCCTCGGCTACACCAAGGAGGGGATCATCCAGATTGCGATAACGCTTGTGACGTGCGGAGCGGGCGGGATCATAGGATTTATCGAGGGAATCATCTACCTCACAAAGAGCGATGAGGAATTCGAGCGCATATATATCGCGAACAAGAAAGGATGGTTCTGAGCGCGGCGCTGCGTCCGGGGCGATATTTCCAGTTCGGGATAAGCGGCGGGATTTTGTCTTGAAAAGCGCAATCAATTCCCGTCTTGCGGAGCAATCTCAACCTTGCGCAGGATTTTAAAGCTTCGGCGGCTCGAATCGTATTTCATGCAATCCGCAGGCGCTTATCAGAATCCTGACCGAGTGAGGGCGATTCATGAATCGCCCCTGAAGGCCGCCATATCGCAAATGCCGTCGCCTGCGGTCTCTGGAACAGCGCGGCAACGCCGGGTATCATGTGAATTAATCAAAGCTGTGTCACACAGCGTTGTTTCCGTCATCACACAAATTCCGGAAGGGACAGGAATGATGAACCGGGGCAGGAAACTTGCATGCTGCGCGATTCTTTCAATGCTCGCCGCGTCGCCGGTCCTGGGCAAGGACAAGGATGTTCAGACGCTTTTAAACGACATGAACAGCAACGTAGCTCCCAGGCGTACCGGCGCGATCAGCCAACTCGGAGAGTTGGGGGCGGTTGAGGCCATCGGGCCGCTGATCAAGTGTCTGGCGGACGATGATCAGTTCGTACGGCTCAGGTCGCGGGAGGCGCTTATCAAGATCGGCAGGCCAGCCATCCCGGCGTTAAAGAAGGCGATATCCGACGACAACCCTTACCGCCGTCTCGGCGCGGCTATAGCGCTGGGGGAACTTGGCGAGAAGGAAGCGATCCCCGTTCTGTATGAGATTATGACCACGGCTGAACTGAAGGACCGTCCCACCGTAGCCAACGCCCTGAAGGACATGGGCTGGCAGCCGCAGAGCGAGGAGGAGAAGATCGCTTTTGCGATAGCGCGGTACAGGTGGGTGGAGGTGGGAAGGATGGGCAAGGTCGCGGTTGAGCCGCTGATGAAGGCGCTGCCGATGGCGGATGACAACGCGCGGCGCAGCATACTGGAGCAGTTGAACCGGGTCGGCGACGAGCGGGTCGAGGGGCTGATGATCGAGTCGCTTTCCAGTAAGGATTACCAGTTGCGCTGGGCGGCGGCAAACGCTCTGGGGAGCATGAAATCGAAGGCTGCGATCGAGCCGCTGGTGGCATGCCTCGGCGATGAGCGCAACGAGGTGCAGAAGGCCGCCGCCAAGGCCCTGACCAACATCGGGTGGCGTCCGAAGACGGAGAATGAGACAATCCTTTTCGGGCTGATGTCCGAGAATGCCGGGATGGTTTCGGAGCTTGGCAAAGGCGTGACGGACAAGGTCATCGGGCACTTGCGGAATCCAAGCGCAGACGTCCGCCGGGTTGCGGTCGAATCGTTGGGGAAGATCGGCGAGAAGCGCGCGGCGGCGGCCATTGTCCCGCTGCTGGAAAAGGAGGGCGAGGAACTCAACGTCAGAAAGGCGGCGGTTGACGCGCTGGGCAAGCTGGGGGACGCGAAGGCGATTCCAGCGCTTGAAGAATGCCTGGCGGACTGGCAGTTGAACACCCGCGCGGCGGCGGCGCTTGAGGCGCTGGACTGGAAGCCGAAGGGCAAGACATCCGAAGTCCGCTACATGCTTGCCAAGCGGGATAAGGAAGGATTGCTGGCCGACTGGAAGGAGACGAACAAGGCGCTTCTGGCCGACCTGCGGAGCGGTAAAGAGGCCGCCTCCCGCAACGCGGCGCGCGCGCTCATATCTCTGGGACAGGAAGAAAGCGTCAAGGACCTGGTGAACCATCTCAACAACACGCGGGACAAGGGCATAGCCGAGGTCTGCCTGAACTCCGGCAATGCCGAGTTGAACCAGGCGGCAAAGGATTGGGCGAAGCGGAACGGATACACCGTCATGCAGTTCGGGACGATCGGGCAGAACAGCGCGGGATGGGGGAAAATGTAGGCTGCGCGGGGCGGGTTGAAGCCCCCTTTTTTGGAGTGCTGTAGCCATGCTACAGCTTTCAGAGCGGGAAACCATGCTTCCCGCGCTTGCGGTACGCAAGGGAGAAACTTGCGCGGCGATTCAAAAGTCCAAGGCGAAAGGAGAGCAATATGAAATTCATGGTGGCGGTTGATTGCGAGGGCGTGGCGTGCGTCGTGGGCAGGCCCGCGGAGGCTCTCGGTTCTTCCAACCAGATGGAGTTTGCGCGGCGGCAGGCCACGCGGGAAGCCAACGCCGTTGCGCAGGCGCTTCTGGACTCCGGCGCGGAGCGCGTGGTCGTGTGGGACAACCACGGCGGCGGCGTGAACCTGGAATACTGCGAGCTTGATCCGAGGGTGGACATAGCGCTCGGGGTCGGCAACGAGCATCGCTGGCCGGGCCTGACCGAGGGCTTCTCGGGCGTGTGTCTGATCGGCTATCACCCGATGGATTCGACCGCTGACGGCGTCCTGGCGCACACGTTTTCCTCGGCGACGTATCAATGGATCGAGATCAACGGCGCGCAGGCCGGCGAGATGGAGATTGACGCCGCGATGGCCGGGCGCTTCGGCGTGCCGGTGATCATGGTTGCCTCGGACCGCAAGGGTTGCGAGGAGGCCGGACGCTTCATGCCGTGGATAGAGACGGTTGAGACAAAGGTCGGCTTCGGCTGGAACGGCTGCGTGAGCAAGCATCCCCTCCGCGTGCTGGACGAGCTTGCGGAAAACGCGAAGAAGGCCGTTCAGAGCATCTCGCGCATGGAGGTGTTCCGCTTCGAGATGCCGGCGGTGGTGAGGATACGCTACAAGCGGCTGGAGTCCGCGCAGCAGGCGTGTGTCCACGCCCCGTGGAAGCGGGAGGAAGACCCGTACGTCGTAAAAAGGACGATACAGAGCATGGGGGAGATGTGGTAGACGGATTGGGAGGAAAAACCATGGATAGGCAACAAGCCTGGGAACTTCTGAACGAATACACCGACAACCCGTCGCTCATCAAGCACGCGCTGGCCGTCGAGGCCGCGATGCGGCATTACGCCCGCATTTATGGCGAGGATGAGGAGCTATGGGCGGTTGCCGGGCTGATTCACGATTTCGATTACCAGCGCTGGCCGGAGCCTCCTGAGCATACCGCCAGGGGCGCGGAAATCCTGCGCGGACGCGGCGCGTCTGAGGAAATCGTAGGAGCTATGCTCTCCCACGCCGAATGGAATCAGGGCGAGTATCCGCTCGACAGCAAACTCCGAAGAACGCTCTACGCCGTTGACGAAATGACCGGCTTCATCATCGCCAGTGCCTTGGTCAGGCCGACCCGGCTGGAAGGCCTTGAGCCGAAGAGCGTGAAGAAGAGGATGAAGGACAAGGCTTTCGCGCGAGCCGTTGACCGCGAGGCGCTTCAGCGCGGGGCGGAACTGCTGGGCATAAGCCTCGACGAACACATCGCCAACTGCATCGCGGCGATCTCCGGCATAGCGAAGGAACTCGGCCTTGACAAGGCGCAGTGATGGGCGCGGCGCATCATGATTCCATGTCCCTGCTGATGTTGAGCCTCGCGGCGATTTCGCTTATCTGCGCGGGGATGACGGCGTCGGCGCAGGACAAGACAGAGAAGTATCGAATCGCCGTCCTGAGCGATGACATTCCGTCTCTTGATCAAGCTCGTGTCGGAAAAATCGTTGTGCGCTTGCGCCAATCCGGGTTTGAAGTCAGAACTCTCAACTGCGCTGAGGCAGCCGCTCCGGAAATCCTGAATCCGTCAGCCTTCGATTGCCTGCTGCTTGCCGACAGCCCGCGCTTTCCCGGCATTGCCTGCGACAACCTGCTTGCATTCATCGAAGGGGGCGGCGACCTGGTCCTGCTGGGCGGCAGGGCCTTCGAGCATCCGACGTGCCGGATCGGGGGTAAATGGGTGACTGAGGCGCAGTTCCGCGAATCTCTCCTCTCGATTCCCACGCAAAACGTGTTTTTCTCATTCGACGGGGAACCCGTCGGATGGACTCGAAGCGCGCGGGAGCTTTCCCATCCGTCCCGCGCATTGCGCGACGAGGGGCCAAGCGGCGGCTGCATGAGACTGGACATCCGCGACATAGGCCAGTGGCAATGGGACACGTTTGCGAACAGCCTGCCGGGAGGATTTCCAGCAGGGCATGATCTTATCTGCTTCATGGCGCGAGGCGGGCCTGCCACGCGGGAGATGGCGTTCGAAATTGACGAGCACGACGGCTCGCGCTGGATTGCCACGGTCCCCCTGGAGCCGGAATGGAAACGGTTTGTCCTGAATTCGGATTCGTTCAGGTTTCACGCCGACGGCTCTCCGAAGAATCGCGGCGGCAAGGACGACCGCCTGCAAATGAGCAATACGGTCCGGATTTCCTTCGGCCTGGCGGCGGGTTTCACGAATTACGGCGACGGCGACCACGCGATATGGCTTGATGAAATTGGAAGCGCAGCGTCCGGAACTGATACCCGCGCGGACTTTTCCCGACGGGTGGAAATCAACGCCTTTGGCGACGATGAGACCTACGGGATGAAGTTTATCAACAGCGTAACTGTTTATCCGCAACAGGACCTGACGGCAAGGGATATGCGCATTGAAGGCAAGTTCGCCGGGATTTCGGCCGTCGGATTCGCCTTTGCCAACAAGTCGCGCTTCATCCCCATTCTGGACGCCAATGACGTATTTGATCGTTCAATGGGCTGGGCGGGCGGGATGCTCGTTAACTACGACGGCCAGTTCAAGGGATCGAACTGGCTGCTCTTCGGGATAACGTCAGGCGCGTTCTACGAGTCGGAAGGTTTTTTGAGCCTGCTGCCTGAGACGATATCGCGAATGGCAGGCTCCGGACTCGCGGAGAAATCCGCCGCGCTGAACGATGAGGGCCGAAACGCCGTCATCGAGTTGACCGAACCCGCCCCGGAGGGGTTTATCAGGTTGAGCGAGGACGGGAGGCGTTTCCTGCTTCCCGACGGACGCCCGTTCTTCATGATCGGCACGAACTATCTCGGCCCGGCGGACCGCATATGCCGGCTTGGGGGGGAGTGTTTCGACGCGCGAATCCTGGAGGCGGACTTCCGGAGGGCGCGGGATGCCGGCATCAACTGCATGAGAATATGGGTCGGGGTGGGAGAGGCGGACAAGGCCAGGCGCGACGCCATTAGCCAGTGCGCCCGGAAATACGGCATATATCTCCTGATTCATATCGGCAACATGCAGAAGGAGGGCGAGATGATCGCCGAGACCTGCCGGAACATGGCCGAAATGTGGAAGGACGAGCCGATGGTCATCGGCTACGATCTGATAAACGAGCCATACCTTGGTGTAGTCGGGGCGGTTCGTTTCGGCGGTCAGCCGAGTCCTTTATTACGTCTTAATCCTTATGAGAAGTTAAGCGGCCTGATTGACAGAGCATGGGTGGAGGCCCAGATTGCGGCCAGGCCCGCCTGGCCTCAGATCGCCGGATGGGCGGACGCCGATGAGGTGAGGAACCTATATGCCGCATATTCTTTATACAATAAATACACGGACAAGCTGATTGCCGGGGGGGAGGATTATTCGACGCTGACCGGAGCAGATGGCAAACTGCCGATGGACAGGGAATTTGCCGAGTTCGCCAAAGCTCTCGACGCGACCTTCGCGCAATGGATCGGCGCGCAGGTCGGGGCCATCCGCGCAGTAGATAAAAATCATCTGATTACCGTGGGCTACAACACCGTTCTTTCGTGCCTGCCGTGCAACGAGCGCTTTGACTTCGTTTCGCAGCACGTTTATCAGCGTCCGATGTCATACAAGGAAATACTCAAGAATGCGACGACTCTCGACCGTCTGGCGAAGGTCTGGCCGGATCAGCCGGTCACGCTGGGCGAGTTCGGATACAGCAACGGGCTTATCATCGGCGGCAAGTATCTTGATCCGCATTCGTCATGCGTGGGGGAGATGCTGCACTATCTCTCCGCGCTGGCCCGGGGGCATTCGGGTTGTATGAAGTGGATGCTGACGGACTGGCCGATTCCGATGATGCGGGACAACTGCCCGTGGATGGGAGAAGGCTCCGTCTACGAAGAGAGATTCGGATTGTACCGCTACGACGGGACGCCACGCGGAAGGCCGAAGCCGATTGTCCACGCCCTGCGCTTCCTGCGGGAATACTATGACAAGGCGGGACCGGGAGGGGAGATCAACGTCGATCCGGCAAATTCACCGATCGGCGTCCGATACGTCTTCCGGGGAAAGAATGCGCTGTTTGTGGGCGGTACGGTATTCGTGGGCGAAGGGATCGAGTTCGGCTGCGATGTTCCTGTAAACCTGATGCTGATGTGGGGGGATGGGCGCATCAGAATCATGGCTACCGGCGACGCTCATGTCACCATAAAGCCCAGCGAGTTCGTGCAGGACATCTCGGCATTCAAGTGTGACCTGAAAGGCAATTTTGGAGGGTTGAGTATAGCGAACACTGTTATTGATATCGGAGAATGGCTCAGAATCGGATTGCTTGAGGGCGAGGCCTTAGAGCTTTCCCGGCAATGATCTCTCGGGTGACTCGGCCTATTCGTACCGGACGACGATATCCAGGCTTTCCGTCAGTCCGCTCAGGTCTATGATTTCTGTTGCCGCGTCAAATCCGTCATGCGATTTGCCGTTCACGGCAACCGATTTCATGCGTCTGCCGCCGGGAACGCGCAACTTGAGTTTGAGCGCGGGAATGGTGTTTCGCTCGGGGACTTCCATCCTTGCCGTGACAATGCCGTCGTTGATCTTGGATACGATCTCGCAACTCACGGGGCCGAAGCAGGTCGGCGCGCCGGAGATGTTGATCCGTTTGCCGTGATCGAGCCATTGTCTGGGCGCAGCGTGGGCGAGGCGCAGTTCATTCGGAAGGCCCGTCTCATCGTCGAAGGATTCGTTCACAAGCATCAGTCGCAACGCCAGCAGGAAGCCGGCGTTGTTGCCGGAGCATGGCGAACCGTAACAGGATCGGTAATACTCCGCAGGCCGCGCCCCGACCGAATCGCCCTCCCCGCAGACGAAGGTGTTGCGCGTCTGACCGTGGGCGAGCTTGCCGTAGAACGAGAGGATCAGGCGTTCCGCCTCGTCGCGGTCGGCCATCAGTTGAACGTAGGCCGGAAGATAGACGTTGTCGAATCCCGTTGTGTAGTAGCCCGGCAGTCCGTCGCTTCGGAACGAGCCGATTCGCGTCGGGTAGTAATTGAACCGTATGAGGCCGAGCATCGTTGCCCCGTGGTTGTGAAGGAAGGACACAATTCCGTCCATCTCCTCTCCGCGCGGATCCCAAAGCCCGGAACTGAAGGCGTAGGGCATGCACAGGTTCCAATAACTGCCCATTCTCGACTGGGTTATCGGCGAAAACGGGCGGAAGTCATCAACAAGCAGCATGTTGGGGACAAAGAGACTGCCGTCGGTCAACCGGCTGCCTGATTTCTTCACAGCATCGCGCAGGGCCGACCTCAGACGTTTTGCTGCTGGGGCGTATTTAGCGCGAAGGTCTTCCCGTCCGACGATCCCCCAGACCTCGGCCATGTCCCTCATGCCGCGCCATGCAACCGCCTGTTGGAAAGTCGCGTAGGCCTTCACCGGAATGTCGCCGCAATGTCGTTCCTTGCGCAACATGCCGTTTGGATCGTTCTCGATCTGATTAAGGAAGTCATCGCAGTATGACTGGTATTCTGCTGTATGCCTGTTGATGAAGTCGCCGTCCCGAATGAGCAGGAAGAAGTGCGCCCCGTGGCTCAACTTCTCTCCGCGCTCCCAGTTCGTGTAGTAGTCCGGGCCGCTGCCTTTCGCCATTCCGACCAGTGCGTCAAGACTCTCGCGGGATTCGTCCGGGAAACCGAAAAGGCCCAGGACAGTTGAGGCTTCGCTGCTTTCTGGCTGATAAAACGCGCCGTGATAGACAACGGAACCGACCGAGTAGCGCCAGCGCATGATAAGGTTCTGGATCAGCAGGTTCCGCTGGACGTCCATGACGAGTTTTTCAGGGACTTCAAAGAGTGTTCCTCGCGACAGCGCCCCATCCCAGTATGCCATGGTCTCGCGTTTCGCCTCTTCATAGATGGATTTATCAATCATCGCGCCGGCGGGAAGTTCCGACTGCGGCGACCAGAGAAGATAAATGTCCTGCCCTCCCCCCTCTCTGATATCCATCTCATAGGCAATAGAATCGTCTCGCCACTCGGGCGATCCGGTATGGCGGATATCATTCCTGCCGGTCTTGCCCAGCTTCACGACCAGTCTTGTTGCATCCCGCGCGGATTCCCCCCTGTCCGCGCTGAGCTTTACGTAGGCGGCAAGGTGGTCAAGACCCGGCGCGCGGGCCGCGAAGGATTCCTGGCTGAAGACGGTTCCGCCGCGCTCGCTGTACCCGGTCTTCAGGATGGGATGGTAATCTCCTTCGAGAAACGGCCCCTTCAGCCGCGCAAGCTCGCTCCCGTAGCGCTCATTTCCTTCCGGGCCGACGAAGAATTCGATGAAGCGCGGCGAGTTGTATATGGTCCCGGCGATGCGGCTCCCGTCGGCAAGGGGGATGATGTACGGGGGCTTGCCGCCGTTCTCTCCGTAAAGAAGATTGTGAACGCCGAGCGTCTTGTTGTTGTGGCCGGTCGAGTAAAACAGAGGGCGCAGATAATCCTTTATGTTTTCGTAAGTCGCGCCGCCCTTTGCGATTAATTCCTCGCCCCAGACGTCCCGTTCCTTTCGGAGGGCGTCGTTAAGTCTGCATTCATATTCGGATTCGGTCCTGCCCGCCGCTTTCTGCCCGGCGGGATACGCGCTTTTGTCCTTGTCATAAAGGCCCTTGATCTCTTCCCCGGTCAATGCCCTGCCAAACACGGCAATGGAACCGATTGAGCCGCGGAAGCAGAATTCGGATGTCTTATCCAGGTTGGCATAGGCGCCGATCAGAACGGGCGTATCATGCTTGTCCAGTTGCCCGCCGTCAAAGTCGCAAGCGGCGACAGGGGAACCGTTCATGAACAATCGCATCACTGAGCCGTCGTATGTGGCGGCGATGAAGTTCCAACCCGTATAATCCAGGACGTCTCGGGCTTCCAGAAACCCGTGCTTTCCGCGCGCGCTGACGTTGAGGCTGACCGACCGGGGGTGTTCCGGAGAATCCATCAGAAAAATGGCATACTGATACCACGGCTTCACGTGCGCGGGCAGAGACTTGGCCAGAACCGGTTTCTGCGTTTCAAGCGAGTCCTCCTCCGGTTTAACCCATGCCGCGATTGTCAGGAACGGCATATTCAGTGACGCGCTGCTCCGCGCCTCGGCGTGAGCGCCGTTGCCGTCGAAATAGAAATATGGACGCTCAACCAGGTCCTCCTGGTTCTTCATCACAGAGACGTTCTTGAGCGCCGCTGCATTGCCGTTGCCCGTCAGGTCCGGGGCGCACCGAACATCCGACTTCGCAGCGTCCCAGGTCGCGACTGCGCCAGCCGGAGGACTCCCGTTCTCAGCCGCGGTCGCCGCCCCTGCCAGCAGTATGACCGCCCACGGCAGAGCCGCGATGCTCAGATGCCAAAAGTTCATCTCATTCCCCCGCGCATCTCCTGCTCCCAACGTGACGGTAACAACGTAAGCGCGGTTTGCGCGTTCCAAAAACTACAGCTACCACGGATTCGACGGCATCATGTCCCATGCCCGGAGCGTCTTTACGGTCATCGCTCCGCCGCGACTGAACAGAGACACGCCGATGCTGTCCGGCCTTGTGGGGTAAATCCGGCGCATGACGGCCTGACGCTCGTTGGCGAAAACCTCCACGACCGACTTGTCCACAAATACATTCAGGCGAAGCGGCTCTCCGGGCTTGAGCGCCAGCGGTCCGCCCTCGATTGATTTCGGCCCCTGGCCGAGACTTGACTTGCCCGTGTCAATCTTCAGCTTTGCGTCGGCAGCATCGTAAAAGACGACGGTTTCCTCTTCCCCGCCGGGGGAGCGGCAGACCTTGAGTCCGAACTGCGCGGCGTCTGCGCCGGGCTGTATTTCGATTTCAATTTCGAGGCTGTTTCCGGTTATCTCCTTCAGCGGAATCTCGGAGTTGGCGGCAACAGTGACGGATTCGACCTGGCGCGGATTGAAGCGCAACGCCCGCAATTCCTCCGCCGGGGCCATGCGCAGCGTCACGTCATCGCCCAGCCAGAGCAGTCGCGGCAGGCTCATCTCGCCGGACCATCCGCTGTCCTGCCGCGTCTTTCCGTCCCGCTGGTCGAATATCCATGACCACATGATGCGCCGCCCGCGCGCGTCCATCAGGCTTTCCGGCGCAAAAAAGCAGTTGTCAATCCACGTCATGCGTCCGTGCGTCTCCGGCGTGAAGGAGTCCTTCTCATAACGTCCGATGTAATACTGGCAGCCGAGGTTGTGGCTGATGAAGAGGATCATGTGCCGGTCGCTCATGGGGCCGCCATTGCGGCCTGATGGAATCGTGAAAAAGTCTGGACACATGTCGTCCTCGTCCTCGCGCGTCCACTTCCGGTCGGACTTGTAGAAGGGATGCAGATACTCCCATTTCTCAAGATCGTCTGAGATGAACAGATAAAGCGTGTCGCCGAGATGTTCCTGCATTTTGCGCTTGATCCCGAACTCGCGCAGGACGAGAAGGTTGCCGGTGAGCATGTAGTATCGCCCGTCGCGCTCCCAAATCTGTGACGGGTCCGCCGCGCCGTAGACAACCGCCCCGCCGTCCTTGTCCTTCGCCTCAGTCAATCCAAGCGCTGTTTCGCGGATGACCGGGTTGTGCGGACTCTTCGTCCAGCGCTCAAGATTGTCGTCCGTGCTTGTGGCGATGCAGATTCCGCCGGGATTGCCCAGTCCCCAATACGTGATCGTCGCAGCGCCGTCGCGGTCAATGAACGCGCCGCCGCTGAAGATTCCGTTGTCCGCTCCGCCGGGTTCGAGCGCGAGGGAGTGATGACGCCAGTGGACGAGGTCCGCGCTGGAGACGTGCGCCCAGCAGTGGCCCTTCTCCGTCTGGACGATGTACATCAGGTGGTATCTGCCCTTCCAGAAGAGCGCGCCGTTCGGGTCGAACGGACCGCACAGACCTTCCGGTGTGACGAAGTGATAGCCGGGGCGCCACGGATCGGACTGGAGCTTCGCGCGAAGCGCCCGCGCGCTTTGAATCATCCCCGCTCCGTCGGCTTCCGCCCCCGCGCACGCGACGGCAAATCCGGCGGAGATCGCCGGTATCAATATCCTTGTAGCGCTGATGAATCCGCCCACGAAATCGCTCCTTTCATGCCGGCGTCGGGAATCGATGTTACCACGGATTCGTCGGGGCCATGTCCCAGGCGTCCGCGCTGACGATCTTTGCTGCGCCGCCCTTTGCGAACAGGCTTACGCCGACGGCGTCCGGGCGCGTCGGGTAGATTCGCTGGGTGACACACTGCCGCCCGTTTGCGAAGACCTCGACGATGGAGCAATCCACGAACACCCGCAGGCGCAACGGCTCCCCGGCCTTGAGGCTCAGGGGAGCCTTCTGTGCCCGGATGTCTTCCTTGCCTGCCGTGCTGTGCGGATCGGGCCAGCCGTAACGGACGTCGGGGCTTAGGCTGGATTTCGTCACGTCGAGAATCAAAGCCTGCTCCGCCGGATCGTATGCGATGACGGTCTCCTCCTCGCCGCCGGGCGAGCGCCGAACGGAAAGCCCGACCTGCTTCGCCTTGCCCGGCTCGATCTCAAGCGCCAACTCAATGCTGTCTCCCGCGATACCCTCAAGCGGGATTTCCCTGTCTGCGGCAAGGTTCAGATTCCCGCACTTGCGGGGGTTGAGCCTCAGGCGCTCGACTTCCGCAATCGGCTCGACCAAGAGCGATCCGTCCGGCGCCAGGGAGAGGACGCGCGGCAGGCTCATCACGCCCGACCAGCCCGCCTCCAGCCAGCATTTATGCGGTCTCGCCTCGCAGACCCATGCCCAGAGGATGCGGCGTCCCTTGTCGTCCACAAGGGTTTCCGGAGCGAAGTACCGCCCGCCCGGCCAGTTCATCAGGCCGTGCCGCTCCGGCGTGAATTTCTCGTCCTTCCATGTCCCGACGGCGTACTGCGCGCCGCGGTCGTGGCTGATGAAGACGAACACATGTTTGTCCCCAAGTTTGAAGAAGTCCGGGCACGACGCGTCGCGTCCGACGATCCATTTGCGGTCGGTGATGAACGGCCCGCGGTGCTCCCATTTCTTCAAATCGCTCGATCTGAAGAGCGTCGGCGTCTCACCGCCGAAAATGGCATAATAAGTATCTCCCTCAAGCCAGCCGTGAGGATCCCAGGAGCTGTATTTGCCGTAGTCGGGATCGCCCTGCTTCGGCATCGGGACGATTGGGTTGGACGCCGGCTTCTCCCATTCGATGAGTTCGTCATCCCTGCTGATCGCGATGCAGTTGCCCGCGCCGCAGCCGTGATAGATGATCGTCGGTTTGCCTTCCTTGTTGACGAACGCCCCGCCGCTGAAGATGCCGTCGTCGCCGTTGCCGGGGACGAGAGCGGGGGGCAGGATGCGCCAGTGAAGCAGGTCGGCGCTGGTCGCGTGGCCCCAGCAGTGCCCCGGGTCCTGGATGATGTACATCAGGTGATATTTTCCCTTCCAGAAGATCGCGCCGTTGGGGTCGAACGGGTGGCAGACGCCTTCCGGGCTGACGAAGTGGTATCGCGGGCGTTGCTGATCGGAAAGCAGCTTCGCCCGCATTGCGCGGGCGTCGGCGATGAGATCGCCGTGCGGAGCCGTCGCCCCGGCCCCGCGCCAGCGCTGCGGCTCCCCGCGCGCGCTTACCAGGTAGCTGCCCTTGCCGGGAATGCGCAGACGTCCGCCCGAAACCTCGATTTCTCCGAAGAGTTTCGTGTTCGGGAACACGCCCATGCGCTCCGACACCCTGCCGTCGCCGAAGCTCCACCACGCGAGCGGGGCGGGGTCGGAAGGCTCGTTCGGCTTCAGCGCGGCGATCTGCTCAAGCGAGAGGGGTACGTCGTAAATTCGCGCGTCCGCGATGCCCCCGGCAAGGCACTCTCCCGGACCGGATGCAACGTGGCGCAGCCCCATGACCGCGAAGCTTGCCGGGCCGAAGGACTGCGGCGCGGCGATCTCATAGGAGGCGTAGACCTGGCCGTTACGGAAGATTGAAACAGTCTTTCCCCGGTAGACGACGGCCATCTGGACGAGCGTCTGCGGGTCGGCGGTCTCCAGCGGCCATGCGCCCTGGTTCTGCGGGGTGCGGTTGAAGCCGTCGCTCCCTGCCATCCACTTGCCGCGGGCGATTTCGCCGAAGACTATGGCGTCGAAGTGGTCCGCGCCGTCCTCAATGGTCAGGGCGCTTCCGCCGGACTGCTTCAGGTCGGCGAGCGCCACCCATGCCACCAGGGTTTTGTCGGTAATGGTCTTCATCTCTCCGGTCTGGCCTCCGTCGGCGGCGATCAACCGTCCGCCTGAAATGAGAACAAGGCACGATCCAATGACGCACAAGGCGTTTTTCATGCAGGTACCTCCCGGCGCCGCGCGGCAATGTAGGGTGGGCGCTCCGCACCCACGCGGGTACTCCGGCAACGTAGTATGTGCGAGGTCGAAGACCCGGATGTGTTTAGCGCAAACTTTCCTTTGGAGAACCCCCCTTCCCCCGCTGTACGGCGCGGGGGAAGATCGTGCGTTCTCGCATTCCGTTTCATCGAGGAACAGGACGCTAAACACATACGAAAACCTGAACACATTAAGATCTCACAGGCGGATGCGGCATTGGAATGAGATGATGACCTGTCCGGCAACGGGCGTCAAGCGCGAGGTTGCTGGATGGCGACAATGCTTGATGCCTCCGGACGAAGTAAGAACACGCCTTTCCCCATGCCGCGCTAGTGTGCGCCAATTTATCCGGGTATGAAAGTAGCCCGCTTCAGATGGCACCCGGCGATATGTTTGCATGTCTTTGGACGCCTTTCGCGCGTCGTTTTCCCAGCCCGAAGGGCGTCTGGTGGTAGCCTCGGCGCGCAAGCCCGTGGATAACGCCAAGCGTATTTTTTAAAGCCCCGACAGGGGCGATTGACGGCATGAATGCCTTCGGTCGCCCGTTTCACGGGCTTGAAGGTTGAGGGGCTGCTCAGTCCACGGGTTGCGCCGCACCCGTGGCTGCCATCAGACGCCGCAAGCGGCAAAGACTGCGAATTCAAGGGGAGAATCGGTAAACGTAAAGAACTCCCCCGGGGTGCGGTTTTGGATTTGGGCAAGAGGTGGAGTGGTGATATAAGAGGAGGTGCAGGGGTATGGCAAGATCACAGAGGGGTTTGGGTGACGCAAGGAGAGGGAGTATGGACCTCGAGCAGGCAGAAGAGCAGTTTGTGAAGCAAGCGCGTGAGATGTTCCGCAAGATACATGGACGCTGGAGCGGGACTCGGACCAACAAGATAGGGGCAACGGAATGGTTGGCGCGGGACGAGGCGCACCGGTTGGCTGTGCGGGCGATGGAACTGAGCCAGGAAGCGGAAGTGGCGCAGACGGGCGAAAAAAAGGGGTAGATAGTGCGCCGTGCAGTTGTGGAGGGCATCCTCATTTCAAGCGCTGGACGCAGCGCACGCAGGTGAGCATAGTGGGAGATATCCGGTTGCGACGGCGCTACTACTGGTGCGCGACGTGCCGGATGGGACAGAGCGAGTCGGACGAGCAGGCGGGCCTTGACGTGGGCAAGTTCAGCACAGGGATGCGGCAGTTGATGGCGCTATGCGGCATGAGTACGTCGTTTGGCGAGGCGGCGGTGATGCTCAAGCGACTGGCGGGGGTGACGTGTTCCAAGAGCGCGGTGCGCAAGGTGAGTCTGCAAGAGGGAGGGCGAGTTGGGCGGGAACGGGAGGGTGCGCGGCGGCAATGGGACTGGCAGGGGGATGGGAGGCTCTACGTATCAGCCGACGGCGTTCAGGTTCCGCTGGTGGAGGGATGGCAGGAGATGAAGGTGGGGGCGTTCTACGACAGCCGCAAGACGCAGCATCACGCGGTGGCGGGTTTCGAAGGGGCCGAGCAGTTCATGCCTCGGCTTCGAAGAGAAGCCATAGGGATGGAGGCCGGCAAGGCTAAGGAGATAGTGCTAATAGGCGACGGAGCCAAGTGGATATGGAAGCGAGGAGGCCAGCAACTGCCCATGGCGGTGCAGATACTGGACTTTTACCATGCCAGTGAACAGATAGGCGCTTGCGCATATGAGTTATACGAAGAAGGCAGCGGCCAAGGGAAGGCGTGGTGGAAACGGTGGCGCGACAGTCTTTACGAGCGGGGCGCGGGATGGGTGAGCGCTGCGCTGGGGGGTGTTGAGAAGCGTTTCAAGAAGAAGCGCAAGGTTGCTGCCGTGCGGAAGTTGCGCGAATACTTGTCGCGCAACGCATCGCGCGCCGATTATCCGAAGCTTCTGGAGAAGGGCTACGACATAGGAAGTGGGCCGGTGGAGAGCACGTGCAAGCGTCTGGTAACCACACGGCTGAAGATAAGCGGCGCAAGGTGGCGCAAGAACAACAGCCTCGCCATAGCGACGCTGAGGGCCTGTTTTTTCAGCGACGAATGGGACACATGCTTCAAAGCCGCCGCCTAAAACAAAAACCGCAC
>Ga0209507_1000162_pt1 | contig 89579 bp, 71 predicted proteins | sample AD_UKC028_MetaG_FD_184414 | JGI IMG/M metagenome (GOLD analysis project Ga0209507, IMG submission 184414) | Active sludge microbial communities of municipal wastewater-treating anaerobic digesters from USA - AD_UKC028_MetaG (SPAdes) (version 2) | ecosystem: Engineered > Bioreactor > Anaerobic >...
GAACTTCGTGCCGAAGGACATCGGGCACCTCGAGGAACGGGTCCATGAGGCCCTCGAGGGAACGCAGGCGGAGATGATTCGAAGCGCGTTCCGCCATTCAGGCCTCAGACTACATGGTCGTTAGACGATGGTCGCAAGAGTCAATAGTGAGGGGTCCAACCCAGCTGCGCTGGGCAAGAAACTCCTCGCGTGGAGGACCACGCTCGAGTTTCTAGAAGTCCGCGATGCGATCCACGAACCCGGGCCGATCGACGAAGGGGTTGCGGTTCCCCTGGCGGGACTCGATCGCGTCGCAGCGGGCGCGCTCGGCGGCGTCGGGGGGATCCTGGGCGTTCCAGCGCCGCAGGTAGCCCTCCATCACGTCGTCGTACGGCCACACGTTCATCAGCACCTCGTAGCGCACCACGTAGTAGAGCACCGCCCGCGCGGCGTTGCCGGCGTGGGCCGGCCGGACCTCGAAGACCACCTTGCCGCGCGCGTCGTAGCCCACCGAGCTGCCGCCCTGCCCCCAGAACAGGCGCGTGGGGTGGCCGTAGGGCGCGTTGCCCCGCCGCGAGTTGGCCACCGCCAGGGCCGGGAAGAGGTGGTGCAGATCGCTGCGCATGGGCAGCACGTCCGAGCCCCAGCTCTGGGGGAAGGAGTGCTCGGTGTTCATCAGCTCGTTGTCCGGGATGCCGTCGGTCGTCACCCAGGTGCCGGTGTACACGCACTGGACCTGGCCGGCCACGTTGTCGAGCTCCGAGTACAGGTACGCCCGGGCGGAGTCGTAGCCCAGCGAGTCGTGGTCGTCGATGCGCGCGCGCAGCGCGTCCCGCAGCGCCTGGCCCTGCAGGCCGTCGAGCGCGGCGTACTCGTCCTGGGCCGCCGGGCAGCCGTCCAGCGTGTCCACCCGCCCGTCGCAGTCGTTGTCCAGCCCGTCGAGGCACTCCTCCTGCGCGCCAGGGTGGACCGCGCCCCGCAGGTCGTCGCAGTCGTCCCCGCCGCAGGCGAGCGGCGCGTGGCCGTCGCCGTCCAGATCGACCGGCGTGCCGGTGCAGGCGCCCGTCAGGCAGGCGTCGGCCGTGGTGCAGGCGTCGCGGTCGTCGCAGGCCACGCCGTCGGCGTAGTCGTGGTGGCACTGGCCCTCGGCGGTGCAGGCGTCCAGGGTGCACGGGTTCAGGTCGTCGCAGTCGAGGGGCTCACCGTCCAGGCAGGCGTTGTCCACGCAGCGCTCCGGGCCGTCGCAGGCGTCGCCGTCGTCGCAGTCCGCGTCCTGGGCGCAGGTGATGCAGCCCTCGTCCAGGGTGTCGGTCAGGCCGTCGCAGTCGTTGTCCAGGAGATCGCCGCAGCTCGGGTCGCCCTCCGGGCCCTCGGCGGCCCCGGGGTGCACGCCGGGCTCCCCGTCGTCGCAGTCGTCCCCGCCGCAGGTGGGCGAGCCGTGGCCGTCCTGGTCGCCGTCGAGGGGCAGGCCCTGGCAGGCGCCGTCCACGCAGCGGTCCTGCATGCTGCACGGATCCAGATCGTCGCAGGCGACGTCCGAGGCCGCCGTGTGCTCGCAGGCGCCCCAGGTGCAGTTGTCGGTGGTGCAGGGATCGAGATCGTCGCAGTCCGCGGTTCGGTAGCAGTCGTAGATGGGCGCGGGTTCCTCCGGGCAGCCGGCCACGGCCCAGGCCAGGATCGCGAGAGGGACCAGACGACAGGCTGCGCTCCACATGACGGTCACGCCCTTCTCCCCACCGGACACCGCGACATACTAGCCGGTATCGTGACGCTCGTGAAGGCCGAAGTGGATGGACGAGGTGGACGAAGTGGACACGGATCAGGGGACCGGGGAGCTCCCCTGGAGCTGGCCGTCGAGCTGCGACCCGGCCCGCTCGCCCAGCTCGCGGATCTCCTTCATGGTGCGCGCGTTCTGCGTCAGGTAGCGGCGCACCAGCAGGGAGTGCTGGGCCTGGATGTAGTCCAGGCGCCGGTAGAGCTCCGCCAGCGTGTCGAGGATCGGCTGGCCCGGCGGCCGGGCCCCGGTCAGGCGGCAGGACAGCCCCAGGCCGTCGAAACGCGCCCGCCAGTCCCGCTCCCAGGCCTTGTGGCGCGCCAGGAAGGCGTCCCGGTCGAGCAGGCCGGTGAAGGCGCCCTGGACCTGGGACAGCTCCTCGTCCCGCATGCGCAGGAGGGCCTGCAGGCAGCTGCGCAGCTGGAGCGGGTCGAGCGCCGGCCCCGCGCTGGCCGCGCCCGTGGGCAGGTCGAGCTCGGGGTAGCGCTCGTCCAGGTTCAGGGCGACGCCCAGGATGATGCACACCGCCATGAACACCATGAAGGAGATGAAGGCGATGTAGATCGCCCAGCGGAACTTGTGCACGAACTCCCCGCGCCGCCGGCGGCGCTCGGCGCGCCGCTCCGCGCGCAGCCTGGCGCGCGCCTCGGCCGTGGTCTCGGTGCTGGGCTGGGAGCCGGGCACAGCCATGGTCCGACCTCACCCGGTCCCGGCGTCCGCGGACGCCGCCGGCGCGGGCTCGGCCGGCGCGGGCGCGGCGGGCTCGGCCGGCGCAGGCGCGGCGGGCTCGGCCGGCGCAGGCGCGGCGGGTTCGGCCGGCCCGGGCGCGGCGGGCTCGGCGGGTGCCGGACGCGGCGCGCGCGCGGGCTGGCCGGGCGTGCGCTCCAGCGCCTGCAGCCGCCTGCGGACCGCGGAGGCATAGCCGCTCTGGGGCTGCTCGGACAGCAGGCGCTTGTAGGCCTCCACGGCCCGGGGCACGTCCCCGGCCGACTCCAGCACCCCGGCCGCGCTGTACAGCCGGTCGTCCGCCAGCTCGGCCCTGGGGTCGGCCTCGTAAGCCGCCAGGTAGTCCTCGGCCGCCTGGACGGCCTTGCTGAGCTTGAGGTTGAGCTGGGCGCGCTGGCCGTAGAGCTCGGCCAGCAGGGGGGCCGCCTCGGGCCGGGCCGCCAGGCCGCGCTCGAACTCGCGCAGCGCGTGCTTGAGCTGGCCGCGCTGCAGCAGCTCGCCTCCGGTCGCCAGGGCCTGGCGGGCCACCTTCTCGCGCAGCTCCGTGGTCTCGCGGGCCACCAGGCGGCCGAGCACCGGCGACAGGCGGTTCGGATCGAGCGCCTCGACCACCTTGAGCGCCTCGTCGTCCTGGTTGTCGCGCTTCAGGCGGAGCAGATCCTCGACGGTCTTCTCCTGCTGGGCCCGCACCGAGAGCTTGCCCTGCAGCTCCTCGGCCTCGGCCCGGGCGCGGGTGAGCTGTTTCTCGAGCTCGGCCCGCTCGCGGTTGACCGCGCCCACCTTGGCGTCGAAGGCCAGGTACACCCCGGCGAAGGCCAGGGCGGCGAAGATGACGTAGGACCAGACCGAGTTGATCCAGTACTTGCGCTCGTAGCTCTCCTGCTTCTTCTGGATCTGGCGAATCTCGGTGGACAGACCCTTGATGAGGTTGTCGGTCTTGATCACCAGGTTGTGCGACTGGATGATCTCGTTCTTGATTTCCTGGATGTCGTCCTCGACGGCCATGCGTGCGTCCCCCGCGCAGAGGGTCAGACGTCCCCAAGGGGATTCGAACCCCTGTTGCCGGCGTGAAAGGCCAGTGTCCTGACCGGGCTAGACGATGGGGACATGTCCTGTCAATGAGCCGCCAGGGATTCGAACCCTGGACCCTCAGATTAAAAGTCTGATGCTCTACCACCTGAGCTAGCGGCTCAGCTCACTCGCCGCCCGCGGCCTGGGCGCAGCCTTCGTAACAGAATCACCCCGGCCTGTCAAGCGAGTCCCCCCAGGAGATCGGCGGAATCTCGAACGATCTGGGGGTCAGCCGGCCGCGCCCGGGTCCTCCAGACAGAGCAGGCGGCCGCCCTCGAGCTGCCGCAGGAAGAGCGCCAGGCGGGGGCCGACCGGCTCGACCTGCTCCCCGAACCGCGCCCGCAGCGCCGCCCCCACCTCGGCCACGCTGCGCGCGCCGTCGCACAGCAGCCAGGTGGCGCTGCCCACCGCGTCCAGCCGCAGCTCCACGTTCGGCCTGCGGAGCAGCCGGAGGTACCAGGCCATCCAGCGGACCCGGAAGCGCGGCACCAGCAGGCACACCCGCCCGTCGGCCTCCTCCCGGTGGCCGATCAGCCGGCGCGGCCGGAGCGGCCCGAGATCGGATCTCACGGGAGGGCGGGCCACGGCGGTCCGCGGCCCTAGGCCCTGGGCGGGGCGGCGGCGCCGCGGCCGACCAGCGCCCGCAGGGAGGTGAAGATCATGTACAGGGCCAGCAGCCCGATGATCAGGAAGCCCAGCCAGGCCTGGTGGAACCAGGAGGGCTCGTCGGCCAGGCAGCGGGTGTCCGCCAGGTTCTGCTGCTTGCCGATGAAGCCGGCCAGGGCCTTCTGCTCCCTGTCCTTGCCCCTGTCGTCCTTGTTCGCCAGCGCGGCGGCGACGACAGACTGGACCTGGGGCAGCCGGGACAGGCCCGGATCGGCCAGGATGGCCTTGGCCCGCTCGGCCGGGGTGCCCTGGACCTGCTCGACCTGGGTCAGGAAGCCCTGGGCCTTGCCCGCCTTGTCACGGAAGTCGTCGTCGCAGAAGAACTTCACGTTGAGGGCCACCACCGCGGCCAGCAGGATGCCGACCAGGGCCTCGCCGGCCACCAGCCCCGAGGCCACCAGCAGCCCGCGGTTCTCCACCGCCTCGCCCGCCTTGGGGTCGCCGGCGGCCTTGCGCTTGACGAGGGTGTCCAGCACCCACTTGATCAGCCCGCCGGCGAAGATGGCCATGACCGTGGGGAACGGCAGGTACATGCCCACCGCGATCAGCATGGGGGACGGGCTCTGGATCAGGATCAGCGCCAGGGCGAAGAACATGCCGATGATGATCAGCTCCCAGGGCATCTGGCCGCTGAGGATGCCGCCCGACATGGTGGCCATCAGACCCGCCTGGGGGGCCGGCAGGGCGTCCGAGCCGATGCCGCCGCCGCCCTTGTGCAGCAGCATGATGGGCAGCACCAGCACGAAGGCCGCCGCCACCACGCCGATCAGGCCCGACACCTCCATGCGCCAGGGGGTGCCGCCCAGGTTGTGCCCGACCTTCCAGTCCTGGATCATGTCGCCGGCCACGCCGGCCACGCAGCAGATCACGGTCGCCACCCCGAGCACGGCCAGCACCCCGGCCTTCCAGTCCTCGGAGCCGGTCTCGCCGCCCATGCCGAGCAGCACCAGCAGCCCGGCCGCGATCAGCAGGGTGGAGAGCGTCAGGCCCGAGATCGGGTTCGACGAGGAGCCGATGATGCTGACCAGGAAGCCGGCCACGGCGGCGAACAGGAAGCCGGCGATGGCCATCACCACCATGGTCACCACCGAGATGACCATGCTCTGGCACAGGTAGTAGTACAGCCCCACCATGGCCAGCAGCATGACCGCGATGGCGATGAGCACGGTCTTGAGGTTGAGGTCCTTGTCGGTGCGCTTCTCCTCCGCGGCGCCCTTGCCGCCCAGGCTGCGCACCGAGCGGGCGATGCCGGCCACCAGGTTCTTGCGCATCTTGAACAGGGTGAAGAAGGCGCCGACGATCATGGCGCCGATGGCGACCAGCTTGATATTGTCGCCGTAGATCGGGCCCAGGCCGGTGAAGCCCACGGCCGCGTCGCCCTCGAACAGGGCCTTCAGGTTGCCGGCCTGGAGCAGGCCGGTCAGCTTGTGGCCGAAGGCGGGATCGGCCAGGGCCATGACGAACAGCAAGATGGGCATCAGGAACAGCCAGCCGAACACGCCGCCGGCCGCGGCGATGGCCGACAGCCGGGGCCCGATGATGAAGCCCACGCCCAGGAAGGCCGGGGAGGCGGTCGGGGTGATGACCGGGAAGGCGGTCTTGCCCATGCCGAAGACGTGCCGCAGGTTCTCCTTGATCACCGTCACGCCGCTCGTGTTCTTGAAGAACTCGATCACCGCCGCCAGCCCCATGGCGACGAACACGGTGCCCGCGCCGGAGGTCCCGGACTGGCCGGCCTTGACGATCTCGGTGCAGGCCTGGCTCTCGGGGAAGGGCAGGCTCTTGTCCTCCATGAAGGTGCGCCGCAGCAGGATCACCATCAGCACGCCCAGCACGCCGCCGACCAGCAGCAGCGCGGTGGAGGTGAGGTAGTCGAAGTCGTCCCACACGCCGGTCAGGATGAAGGCCGGGATGGTGAAGATGGCGCCGGCCGCCAGGGCCTCGCCCACGGCGCCGGTCGTGCGGGCGATGTTCTCCTCGAGCACGTTGCCCTTGAAGGCGCGCAGCACCGCCATGGCGATGACCGCGGCCGGGAAGGTCGCGGCCACCGTCATGCCGGCCTTCAGGCCCAGGTAGGCGTTGGCCGCGCCCAGCACGGCGGCCATGATCACCCCCAGGAAGACCGCCTTGAAGGTCAACTCCTTCAGGTTCGCCTCGGGGGCGATGAAGGGCTTGAACTCCTGCGGCTCCGGGGCCTTGGGGGTCTCATCAGGCGCGCTCATGGCTTCACCTCGGGGGTCTGGGGTCCAGGGAGAATCGAGCGAGCGGTACCACACGGACCGGCCAGGCTGCAACGATTAAGTCAGGCGCGCCGGTAGGCCTCCTGCAGGATCAGGGTGTCGTCCTCCTGGGTGGGGCTCTCGCACACCAGCACGCCCTGGACGCCCCGGCGCTTGAGCACCCCGAGGAGCTCCTTGTAGCGCAGGTCCGCGTCCTTGAACTCCAGGTGCTTGCGCTCGCCCTTGGGGGTGTAGTCGATGCCCGAGACGTGCATGTACATGTCCTGGAGCGCCTCGCGCCCGAGCGCCTTCACCACCCTGTCCAGCGCCCCGTCCCAGGCCGCGGCGTCGTTGAAGCGCCCCCCGGTGCGGGCGTGCAGGTGGCTCCAGTCGATGCACGGCAGCACCCCGGGCACCTCCTGGGCGAGCTGCAGCAGCTCGTCGAGGTCACCGTGCTGGCTGGGCTTCCCGGTCAGCTCCGGTCGCACCTGGACCGGGTTCTGCTCCTCGTCCAGCGTGCGGCGGATGTCCACGAGCGCGTCCCGGACCACGCGCTGCACCTCGGCCGGCTCGGCCCCCAGGTAGAAGGCGGCGTGGAAGGTGAAGGAGCGCGCGCCCAGGAGCTGCGCGGCCCGGGCCGTGTCCAGGACGCGCTTCACCGAGGCTTGGCGCTTCTCGGCCTCCTGGGCGTTGAGGTTGATGTAGTACGGCCCGTGGCAGGTCAGGGCCACGCCGAGCTCGGCCGCGCGCGCGCGCACCTTCCCGGCGGCAGCGGCCTGGATGCGCACCCCGTGCACGAACTCGATCTCCAGGCCGCCCAGCCCGAGCTCGGCCACCCGCTCCACGCCCGCGAGCGAGTCCGTGCCGCGGGCCGAGCGCGGCACCCCGGCGACCGAGAAGACGAGCCGCCCGGGGGGCGGGGCCAGCGCGGCGGCGCTCATGGCGCCGGCCGCCCGGGCTGCTTGTGGACCACCGAGAAGCTGACCGTGCTCAGCCAGGTCTGCTTGTCCTTGGGGCCGCTGAACACCATGGCGCGGTTCACCTCGTCCAGGCTGTACACCCAGTCGGCCGGGTAGCGGATCTCGAGCTGCAGCTCGGGGGAGCGCATGATCTTCTGTTCGCCCTCCTCGGTCACCGTCAGCGGCCCGCTCTGCTGGATGACCCGCAGCTCGCGCAGCATGCCCTGGAACACGGGCAGCCCGGCGTCGAACAGGCCGCCCTCGGAGGGGGCGGTGTAGTGGATCACGTTGAACAGCGCCGGGTGGTCCAGCACGTAGAGGATGCCCCGGCGCTGCTCGCCCTCGTGGCGCCAGCGGGCCTCCATGCGCACCGCCGGCCGGCCGGCCAGGCCCTCCTCGCGCTGCCGCTCGAGCTCGAAGCCGTCGAGCTGCTGGAAGAGATCCAGCACGAGCTGGCGCGCCTCGACCAGCGTGCGCGGCTCGGGCGCGGGCGCCTCCGGCGCGCTGCAGCCGACCGCGGCCGCCGCCCAGGCGAGCAGGACCGCGACGCGTGTCCGCAGGGAGCTCAGGGCACGGCCACCGAGAAGGCCGGGGTGAGCGCGGACCAGTTGCCGGCCGCGTCGCGGGCCTTGAGGCAGAAGTAGTAGGTGCCGGCGGGCAGGCCGGTCACGCTGACCAGGTCCGAGTCGCCGGGCGCCCCCGGGACCGGCATGCCGGTGGTCCAGCGCGGGGCCGCCCCGAACTCGACGTCGCTGGTGATGTCGGTCGCGCTGTAGCGCAGGTCGTACTCCACGCAGGCCCCGCCCGCGGCGCCGTCCTCGGAGGGGATGGTCCACTCCAGGTCGACCTGGCCCACGTCCAGGAACGCGGAGTGCAGGTCGGTAATCGCGCCGGGCGGCACCAGGTCCGCGGGCGCACCCGCGGCGTCGTTCGACAGCAACGACCAGTTGCCGCTGTTGTCGCGGGCCTTGAGCGCGAAGTAGTAGCTGCTGCCGAGCGTCAGGCCGTTGACCACCACGTCCTGGTTCGCGCCGCCGGCCACGATGGGGGTGCCGCCCGGCCAGGCGTACTGGGTCGCGGCGGCGAAGGCCGGGTCGTCCGGGATGGGCTGGTCGCTGTAGCGCACGTCGTAGGCGCTGACCGTGCCGCTCGGACCGTCGTCGCCCGGGGCGGTGAAGCTGAGCTGCACCGAGACCTCGTCGACGGCGGCCGCCGTCAGATTGGCCACCGAGTCCGGCGGCGTGGCGTCCTGCTGGCCCGGGGTGCCCGTGACCACGTTGGACAGCGCCGAGGGGTTGCCGGCCGCGTCGTGGCTCACCAGGGCCAGGTAGTGCAGCGCCCCCAGGCTCAGGCCAGGGACGACCAGGCTGTCGAGCTGTCCTGGCGTGCTGGGCGCGGGCGGCCCGGCCACCAGCGTGGCGGCGGCGAAGTTGCCGGCGTTGATCGGGCTCAGGCTCCAGCGCACCTCGTAGGAGTCCACGGCCCCACCCGCGGCGCCGTCCTCGTGGGGCGCGGCCCACTGCAGGGTGAGCGAGCTGTCCGTGGCCCCGCTGACGGCGAGCGTGACCGCCTCGGGGGCGACGGTGTCCGCCGGGGTGGCCGGGAGGTCATTGCTGAGCGCCGACGGGTTGTCGGCGTTGTCCAGCGCCTTGGCGGCGAAGTGGTAGGTGGTGCCGAGCGTGAGGCCCGCGATCACCACGGTCTGGAGATCGCCGGCCGTGACGATTGGGGTGCCGCCCGGCCAGGCGACCGGGGTGGCCGCGTCGAACAGGGCGTCCGAGGTGATGGGGGCGGCGCTCTGCCGCAGGTCGTAGGAGGCCACGGTGCCCACGTTCCCGTCGTCACCGGGCGCGGTCCAGGACAGCGTCACCTCGCTCTCGGTCACCCCCCCGAGCGCCAGGGTGAACGCGCCCGGCGGGACGGTGTCCTGCAGGCCCGGGGTGGCGCTGGTCGGGTTGGACAGGAGCGAGCGGTTCCCTTCCGCGTCGATGGACACGACCGCGAAGTAGTGCAGCACCAGCGTCGGCAAAGGCTGGATCTCCTCCGCCTCGGGCTGGCCCGCGGCCGCGGGCACCAGCGAGTTCGGCCACAGGGTGGCCTGGTCGAAGTTCTGCGCGTCGATGGCCGAGAGGCTGTAGCGGATCTCGTAGCTGGCCGCGTTGCCGGCGGGGCCGTTGTCCGCGGGCGAGCTCCAGGTCAGCTCGACCGAGGTGTCGCCGAGCGCCTCGGCCTGCAGGTCGGCGATGGCCGCGGGCGGGCTCAGGTCGACGGGGCTGCCGGAGTCGGTGTTGGACAGCGCGGAGGTGTTGTCGCTGTTGTCCACGGCCTTCACCGCGAAGTGGTAGGTCTGCCCGAGCGCGAGCCCGTCCACCACCACGCTCTGCGTCCCGCCGCCGGACACCAGGGCGGTGGCCGCGGGCCAGGTCACCGGGGTGGCCCCGTCGAACTCCGGCTCCGAGGTGATGGGCGCAGCCGCCTGGCGCAGATCGTAGGCGCTCACCGTGCCCAGCGCGCCGTCGTCGCCGGGCGCGGTCCACTCGAGCGTCAGGCTGCCCTCACCCGCGTCCACCACGGCGAGGTCCGCGACGGCGTCCGGCGGGGTCGTGTCCTGGACGCCAGGCACGGAGCGCAGCACGTTCGAGAGCGGCGACAGGTTACCAGCCGCGTCCGCGCTGCGCAGCGCGAAGTAGTAGGGGGTGAGCGGGGTCAGGCTGAGGACGGTGAATGACTCCTGGCTGCCGGCCGACTGGGGCGCGGGCACCTGGGGCACCGCGGTGGCCTGGTCGAAGTTCAGCTCGTCGATGGGGGCGACGGACAGGCGCAGGTTGTAGGAGGTGGCGGTGCCGACGTTGCCGTCCTCGCCCGGCGCGGTCCACTCCAGGGTGACGGTGGTGTCGCCCACCTCCCCCTCCCGCAGCACCACGGCCGCCGGGGGGATGGAGTCCTGCGGCGTCCCGGCGGGGACGTTGGACAGCTCGGACCAGTTGGGCACCTCGTCGGCCGCCTTGACCGCGAAGTGGTACTCCTGGCCGAGGGTCAACCCGTCGATCCGCAGCGTCTGCGCCTGCCCGCCGGCCACGGGGCTGGCCGGGCCGGGGAAGGACAGCGCGGAGCCGAAGTTGGCGGCGTCGATGGCGGCGGTCGAGTAGCGTACGTCGTACTGGGCCACCTGGCCGCTCGCGCCGTCGTCGCCCGGCGCGGTCCAGCTCAGGGTGATCGAGGAGCGATCGACCGCGCTGACCGCGAGATCGGCGATGGCCGCGGGCGGGGTCGTGTCCCCGCCCCCCAGCGTCACGATGGCCTCGTTGGACACCTGCCCGCGGTTGCCGGCGGCGTCCACGGCCCGCACGGCGAAGTGGTAGGTGCGCCCGGGGGTCAGACCGAGCACGCTGAACTGCTCGGCCGCGCCGGCCGCCGCGGGCGCCGGCACGCCGCCGACCGTGTTGGCGGACTCGAAGTTGGCCGCCTGGATGGTCGCCTCGCTCCAGCGCAGGTCCGTGCTGGCCGCCTGGCCCACCAGGCCGTCGTTGCCCACGGCGGTCCAGGTGACCTGGACGTTGCCGCCCACCTGCTGGGCGGCGAGATCCGTGACCTGGCCCGGGGCGTACACGTCCTCGGTGTAGGCGGGCTCCAGGACGACCGTGACCTGGGCCTGCTCCCCGGCTCGGATGGTCACCCCCGCGGTGACGCCGCGGTAGACCACCGTGTTGACCCACAGGGCCTCCACCTGGAAGGTGCGGTTCGAGCCGGCCGGGATGTCCGCGACCACGCCCTGCAGGTCGTCGTAGTCGAACAGGGCATCCTGGAGGATGCTCGTGCCGCTGCTCACGGTCACCCGGATGGACTGCACCACGCCGGTCAGCACGCCGCGGGTGGCGCCCGCGGGCCCCGGGCCCTCGAACTGCAGGCGCAGGGCCGCCGAGCCGGAGGTGCCGTCCGGGCTGCAGGCCGCGGCGCAGAGCAGCAGGCCGGCGATCGGTCCCCAGGTCCAGAACTTCGTCAGGCTCCGCATGGCTCGCTCCTCGCTCCCGCTCACTGCCAGCTCAACGCCGCGCTGCCGACGTCGTTGCCGCCCTCGCCGCCCATGCCCAGGCCCACGCCCAGGCCCACCCCGGCGCCCACCACCACCGCGCCCACCACGGTCCAGAACCACCAGGTTTCGTAGAAGGCCCCGCCCTCGTCGTCGCGCGTCTCCTCCGGCGGGTCCTGGGTGGGCAGGAAGGGCGCGGGCTTGTCCTCGGGCTTGGCGATCACCTTCGGCTTGTCCGCGACCCTCGGCTTGTCCGCGGGCTTGTCGGCCGGCTTGGCGGCGTCCCCCCCGGCCGGCTTGGCGCCTCCGTCCGCCGGCTTGGCCTTGTCGAACACGGCCCAGGCCGGCAGGTCGTCCTTGGGCTTGTCGACGGGCTTGTCGGCCGGCTTGTCCGCGGGCTTGTCGGCCGCCGCCACCACGTCGGCGGGGGCCGCGCGCCGGTCGACGGCCTGCAGGCTGGCCTCGACCACGCGATCGTCCGCGGGCCTCACCACCACCACGTCGTGGAAGGGCTCGAAGCCCTCCTTCTTGACCACCACGTCGAACACGCCGGCCGAGACCTTGAAGCCCTTGCCCAGGTTCGTGCCGAAGCTCTTGCCGTTCAGGTACAGGTTGGCGCCGGCCTCGGCGCAGTTGACGGTCAGCCGGCCCTTGCCCTTCAGCATCGTGGTCACCACCGGAGAGGACACCTGGCGGCTGGCCCAGCGCGTGGCCCGCTCCAGATCCTCGGGCCGCTCGTCGGCCCGCTCGGCCGCCTGGCGGAGCAGCTTGCCCGTCTTCACGTCGAAGGTGCGCAGCGTGATGGTGATGCCCTCCTGGGCCCTGCCGATCTGCATGTGGAAGAAGAGCTTGGCCGCCAGCGTGCGCCCGACCGCCTGCACGCAGCCCGTCTTCTCCTCGCACCCGGGCACCAGGATCTTCTTGGCCTTCAGCGCCTTGGTCTTGGCCTTGACGGCGTCGCCCCCCAGGATGTCGAACACGCCCAGGCCCTTGAGCTCCTCGACCATGACCTTGCCGAGTGTCTGGGCCAGCTTGGGATCCAGCCCCTCGCCCTTCAGGCGCACCGGCATGACCCACACCGCGGTCAGCTTCACCTTGGCCGGCTTCTTGGGCGGCCCCGCCAGGGCCGCGGGGCTGCACGCCAGGAAGGCCGCCAGGACCAGGAACCAACGGAGGAACGGGGGGTTGGGCATGAAGGCTCCCTTCGGGCGCCGGGCGCCGACGCCAAGTACGGGGCGCTAGACATGCTGCCAGAAGCGGGGGGCGAGATCAACCTGTTCGGCCTCTAAGGATTCTTCCGGCGGAAGGGGTTGCGGGAGACGATCGTCTCGGCCCGGGCCGCCCCGACCGAGATGAGCTCGATCGGCACCCCGAGATCCCCCTCGATGCGTTTCAGCAGCCGCTGGACCGGGGTCGGCAGCGCCTCGCGCTCGCGCAGATCGCGGATGTCCTCGTCCCAGCCCTCCAGCTCCTCGTACACCGGCTCCACCCGCTCGAGCACGCCGGGCTCGGTGGGGTACTCCTGCAAGTCGCGCCCGTCCAGCCGGTAGGCCACGGCCACCTTGAGCGGCCCGAAGCCGCCCAGCACGTCCAGCTTGGTCAGCCCCAGCGAGGTGCAGCCGTGCAGCGCCACCGCGTAGCGCAGCGCCACCAGGTCGAGCCAGCCGCAGCGCCGCGGCCGCCCGGTGGTGGCGCCGACCTCGTGCCCGCGGGCGCGCAGCAGCTGCCCGCGCTCGTCGGCCAGCTCGGTGGGGAACGGCCCCTCGCCCACCCGGGTGGAGTAGGCCTTGGTGATCCCCATGACCTCCTCGACCAGGCGGGGCCCCAGCCCCAGGGAGGGGCACACCGCGCCGGCCACGGTGTTGGACGAGGTCACGTAGGGGTAGGTGCCGTGGTCGATGTCCAGGAGCGCGCCCTGGGCGCCCTCGAACAGCACCGCGCGCCCGCGGGCCAGCTCGGCCCGCACCAGCGCCCCGGCGTCGCCCACGAACGGCAGGATGCGCTCGGCCTGCTCGCGCAGGCCGGCGTGCAGGTCCTCGAGGCGCACCGGCTCGCGGCCGTAGTGGACGAGCAGCGCGTTCACCTCGGGCAGCCGCGCGGACAGGCGCGCGTTCACCAGGCCCGAGTCGCCGAGATCCCCCACCCGCAGGCCGCAGCGGGCCACCTTGTCCTCCAGGCACGGCCCGATGCCGCGCAGCGTGGTGCCGATCTTGAGCGCGCCGCGGGCCGACTCGCGCGCGGCGTCGAGCAGCTTGTGGTACGGCAGCACCAGGTGGCAGCGGTGGCTGACGAGCAGCGCCTCGGGCCGCTGCAGCAGCCCCCGCTTCTGCACCTCGTCGATCTCCGCGACCAGCACCTGGGGGTCGATCACCACGGCCGGGCCGATCACGCAGCGCTTGCCCGGCCGGAGCACCCCGGAGGGGATCAGGTGGGTGACCAGCCTGTCCTCCCCGACCACCAGCGTGTGGCCCGCGTTCGCCCCGCCGTGGAAGCGCACCACCACGTCGGCGAACTCGCTCAGCAGGTCGACGACCTTGCCCTTGCCCTCGTCGCCCCACTGGGCGCCCGCCACCACCAGGCCGGCCATGCCGCACCTCCCGCAGTGCCTAGTCTCCCGCGTCCGGCGCGGGCACCACCTCGAAGGCGGTCTGCAGCCAGCCCGCGCCCAGGCGATCGTCGCGCACCACCAGCCACAAATCGTACCGCCCGGGCTCCTCGGGGGCCTTCAGGCGGTTCTTGGCCAGATCCTCGTAGAGCAGCGGATCGAGGAGCGTGCGCTGATCGCGGAACTCCCCGCCGGTGGAGAACCAGCTGAACAGCAGCGTCTCCTGGACCTCTTCGGGCGGCTCGCCCTCGCTGAAGGTCTCGACCGAGCCGGCCAGCACCTCCGGGCGCAGCAGGTGCTCGCTCCCGGCCTGGAGCTCCGGCACGCCGTTCGGGCCCGGGGCCTCGTCCCAGGGCAGCCCGTCCAGGCTGAGGCCGGCCAGCGCGGGGTTGTGGTTGGGGCTGGCCTGGCCCGACAGGCGCAGGTGGAAGCGCTTGAGCGCGCGCACCCGCTCCGGCCCGTCCTGGTCCGCGAGCGGCGGGCCCGAGACCTCCAGCCCGACGAGCAGGGTGACCACCTCCGGCCACTCGCCCCCGCCCGGATCGCCCGGGTCCACGGGCAGGTCCTGCTCCATCAGCCAGGCCACCAGCTCCGGCACCGCCAGGCGCGCGCCGTCCCCCTCGGCCTCCAGCGGGAAGTTGCCCGGTCCCGGGCAGGCCACGTCCGCGGCGGCGTAGCCGATCGCCAGGAAGCACACGGCCCAGGTGTACTCGAGCGGCCGGCCCGCGCCCCGGGGGTCGGCCACCAGGGCGCGGAAGGCGAGCGTGTCCGTCACCCCCGCCTCGGGCGGCTCGGCGGCCACCGCCAGCAGCCGCAGCCGCTCCACCAGGGTCTCGTCCGGGAAGGGGCTGTCGCAGCCCCCGGCCAAGGCGCAGGCTAGCAGCACGGCCCCGATTCGCAGCGCGGTGCGCATCAGAAGTACCCCTTCAGCCCCAGCGCCGGCAGGAAGAACATGCCCTGGAAGTAGGTGCGATCGGTGTAGTCGTAGTTGTACTGCACCCCCTCCACGTTGCGGTGGTTGTAGACGTTCTGGATGTCCAGGAAGACCGACAGCGCCCAGTTCGTCCAGGCCCAGGTGTAGTCGAGGCGGAAGTCGAGCTGGTGGAAGAGCGGCAGCCGCCGGCTGTTGTTCTGGCCGGGGATGCCCAGGTAGGTGTCGTAGTCCGCGTCGTAGATGCCGCCCAGGTAGGGCGTCTCGGGGTTGCCGCTGACGAGGGTGAAGCGCAGGCCGAACTCCCAGCCCGAGCGCTGGCCGTGCATCGGCTCGATCTCGCCCGTGGGCAGGCGGTAGCCGGCCACCAGCGTCAGGATGTGGGTCTGGTCCCAGTCGAACAGCCGCCAGTCCTCGCCGGCGTGATCCTGGCGCTGGGAGCGCATCAGCGTGTAGGACAGCCAGCCGAACAACCCGTCGGCCAGGTCGCGGCGCACGAGCAGCTCGACGCCGGAGGCCCGCCCGCGGCCGTCGTTGGAGTAGATCGTCTCGGCGTCGGATACGACCAGGCGGTCCATGTCCTTGTAGAAGTAGTTGAACTCCACCTGGACGTGCCACGGTAGGGCCTGCTCCAGGCCGACCACGTAGTGGATGGCCCGCTCCAGGCCGAGGTCCGGGTTGCCCCACTCGTCGGCCGTCTCGTCCTCGGCGGGCGGCTGCTGGTAGAGCCCGACCCCGAGCTTCAACAGGGTGGTCTCCAGCACCCGGTAGCGCGCGCTCGCCCGCGGCGAGGCGCCGAACCCGCTCCACGGGCCGCCGTACCCGTCCAGCCTGAGCCCCAGCGAGAGGCTGAGCGGATCGAGGGGCCGCCAGGCCACCGAGACGTAGCCCGACAGGTTGTAGTTCCAGTCGGCCAGGTCGGCGGTGAACAGCTCGAGGTTCTCGAACCCGGAGGCGTCCTCGCCCTCCTTGGGCATGCGCGGCATCTGGGCCCAGAAGTGGTACTTGCTGAACCCGCCGTTCAGCCCGGCCCGCAGCGTCCAGCGCTCCGCCAGCTTCCACTCGAGATCCGAGCGCAGGTTCCCGCCCGGCACGTCGAAGTGCATGTAGCGGCCCATGCCGATGCTCACGTCGGCCTTGTCCCAGCCGGCGTTGGCCAGCGTGGTGAGCTGCCAGCTCTCGCCGGCGTGGCTCCAGCCCAGGTTGAAGCGGTAGAACTGGAAGGCCATGCCGAAGTCGCCGCGCAGCGAGGTGTCCCCGGACATGGCCTTGTCGACCAGGAAGGTCAGCCGGTCGCTCGAGCCGAAGGCGAAGAACGTCAGCCGATCGCGCGCGCCCGGGCTCCAGTCCAGCTTGGCCTGGAAGTCGTAGTACACCGGCGCCACCGTCATGGAGAAGCCGGTGTCGTCGTCGGTGACCGCGTCCAGCACGGAGGGCAGCCACGCGTCGAGGGTGGAGCGTCGCGCGGCCAGCAGGAAGCCGGACTCCGAGGTGATGGGGCCCTGCACCAGGAAGCCCGCGTCGATCATGCTGAGCTCGACGTAGCCGTCGTACTGGGAGTGGGTGCAGGGCTGCGTCTGCACGTCGAGCACCCCGCCGATCGCGTCGCCGAACTCGGCCCCGAAGCCGCCAGGCAGGAAGTCGATGCGCTTGAGCAGGTCCGAGTTGATCACCGACTTGAGCCCGCCGAAGTGGTACAGCATCGGCACGCCGAAGCCGTCGATCAGCACGGCGCTGTCCTCCGGGGCGCTGCCGCGCACGATCACCCCCGGGCCGGCGGTGCCGCCGAAGGCCACCCCGCGGGCCACGCCCGGCAGGCTCTGCACGATCTTCAGCACGTCGCCCTGGGTGCCGGGGATCTTCCGGACCTCCTCCATCTCCAGCACCGTGTCGTTGACGGCCGACTCCAGGCGCGGCGAACGGATGACCACCTCCTCGGTGTCCTCCTCGCCGCGGGCGTCCAGGGCCAGGTCGAGCTCCAGGGTCTGGCCGTCCACGACCTCCACCTGGGTGTCGAGCGGCGCGCACTCCGGATCGCGTACGCCGAGTGTGTGCGGGCCGGCCGGCACGTCGGTGAAGCGGAAGCGCCCGCGCTCGTCGGACGCGGTCAGCGCGGCCCCGTCGTCCAGGCTGACGGACGCCCCCAGGATCGGCTCGCCGGACTGCCGCTGCACCAGCAGGCCCCGGATGGACCCGCCGGCCAGGGCCGTGGCCGGGAGCGCCGCGCACAGCGCCAGGGCCAGGCTGATCCGGGAGAGCCGCGCCACGTGGACCTCAGGCGCGCTCGGCGACGGCGTCGATCTCCACCCGGGCGCCCCGGGGCAGGGCCACGACCTGCACGCAGGCCCGGGCCGGGAAGGGCGCCTGGAAGCAGCGGCTGTAGACCTCGTTGACCGCGCCGAAGTCCGCCAGGTCGGTCAGGAAGATGGTGCAGCGCACCACGTCCGCGAAGCCCAGCCCGTCGGCCTCGAGCACGGCCTTCAGGCTCTCGAGGCAGCGGGCGGCCTGCGCGGCGGCCGGCCCCGGCACGAGCTGGCCGGTGGCGGGGTCCAGCGGGACCTGGCCCGACAGGTACAGGGTCCGGGAGCCCCGGGCCCGGCAGGCCTGGGAGTACGGCCCCACGGCGGCCGGGGCGCGCTCGGACTGGACGGCTTCTCGGCTCATGCTGGGCACCTCCGGGGCAGGCACTATACCCGCCCGGCCAGCCGGCGCGCAACTGACTTGAATCGCCCGGCGCACGCGCTAGAATCAACAGCCGGATCGGGCGTCCAAGCCCGATGGGAGGTCCCCGCCATGAAGTCCACGCTGCGAACGACCCTGGCCGCGCTGCTCGCCCTGGCGCTCCTCTCGCCCGCCGCCCTGGCGGGCGGCCCGGCCAAGTCCAAGACCCCGCCCAAGCCGCTGAACGCCGGGGTCAAGTACGAGCCCTACCCGGACACGGACGTGGCCCTGCTGACCTACCAGACCTCCCGCACGGAGTTCCGGGTGGGCCACGCGCCCTGGCGGGTGAACCGCTTCCACGTGGCCGAGTTCGTGCTGGTGAGCGAGCACATCACCAAGTACCTGCGGCCCGACTTCAAGGCCGAGATCCAGATGAGCCCCAACCGGGATCAGCCGGCGCTGATGGCCAGCAAGACCTTCCAGGAGCGCTGGACCGGGCTGCTCAAGGCCCAGGAGAAGCTGACCGCGCAGGTCAAGGCGCTCAAGGTCCCGGCCGAGTGCCAGGAGGCCCACAAGATCTTCGAGGAGGCCTTCGAGGACGGGCTGCTGCTGGCGCGCACGGTGGCCAAGCGCTGCTTCGCCTCCCAGGACACCCGCTCGCGGGAGCTCGTGCGCGCCGACCTCAAGGGCCGCTTCGAGGCGCGCAACAAGGAGTGGTTCGGCCGGCTGAACGACGACTTCGAGGAGACCGGCGACCTGTCCAAGCTCTACCCGCGCTTCTTCGATCTCCTGGTCCAGCCGCAGTTCGACAAGGCCGCGGAGAAGACCCAGCAGTGCATGGGCAAGGTCGGCCTGGAGCTGGCCACCCCGGTCGAGGAGAAGGGCACCTTCGGCGAGGACGGCGAAGAGGGCGGCGACACGGAGTAGGGGCGGGTTTCCAAACCCGCCCCGGTTGAGCGCAGACCGTCGCTCCGGGAGGAGGACCGGGTGCTACACCCCGCACAGATCCAGGCCTACCGCCGGATGACCCCGGCCGAGAAGCTGCGCATCGCCTGCCAGCTCAACCGCGCGGCCCGCGAGCTCAAGGCCGCGGGGCTCAGGATGCAGCACCCGGACTGGTCCGAGGAGGCCGTGCAGGCCGAGGTCCGGTAGGTCTTCCTGCGTGCAAGAACATGAGTCCCTGCTGATCTTCACCGCCCCGCTGGACGCCCTGGGCCTGAGGTGAGTTCTTCCAGGAGGACGGATCCCAGAAGCACCTCCGGGACGTAACCGTCCTGCCAACCACATCTGGCCTCTTTGGAGTGGCATGAGCACCTTGGCCACTACGCAGGGAGGTGCGAGGTGGCCAGGACGCGGATCGGTGGGCTGACGGATCGGGATCTGCAAGACCTTCTAATCATAAAGCGCTGGGACGAGGCGACCGCGAGGCGGGCGCCTGACACCCTCCAAGTGAGCGGCCTGTCGATGGCGACGTTCGCCGCGGAGACGGGCATCGGCGCCTGGCGGCTGCGGGGCTGGCAGCGCAAGCTCGGCGCAGGTAAAAGCGCCGGCGACGCGGTCCGCTTCCTGCCGGTCCGCGTCCGTGGGGCGGTGCCAGCACCGACGATGTCTGGCGCCGCGCTCGAGGTGACCATGCCGTCCGGTTTCCACATCCACGCCGAGGGAGGGTTCGCGCTCGAGGACATCGTCCGGCTCATCGAGGGCTGGAGCTGCTCGGATGCTGACCCTGCCGCTGGCGGTGCGGGTGTACCTGTGCTGTGAGCCGGTCGACCTGCGCAAGAGCTTCGATGGCCTGGAGGCCGCCACGCGGCACGTGATCCAGCAGGACCCGATGTCCGGCCACCTGTTCGCCTTCCTCAACCGCCGGGGCAACATCGTCAAGGTGTTGTTCTGGGACCGCAGCGGGATGTGCATCCTGGCCAAGCGGCTCGAGCGTGGCCGGTTCAGGCTGCCCGCCGAGGTCCGCGAGGGCCAGCGGCAGCTCGAGATGGATTCGGCCGAGCTGGGGCTGATGCTGGAGGGCATCGATCTGCGGGGCGCGCCGGAGGCCGCGCTGGGAGCCGCGAAAATCTTCTCAGAGAGTGGAAATGTAGTCTTGACGCGGGATCCCGCGTGCCTATCTTTTAGGCCGCATGAAGCACGGACTGAAGCCAATCGAGCTCGACGTGGACTGCGTGGTCACGAAGCTGCGCGGGATGATCGAGTCGTCTCAGGTGGACGAGGCGATGGGGATGGCGTCCTCGCTGGTGCGCTCCTTGGTCGAGGAGAGCAACTCCAACGTGTTCCGGCTCATCAAGGCGCTGCCGAACCAGTACGGGCGCAAGAGCGAGAAGGTGAGCCCGGGGCAACTCATGCTGGCGCTCCAGGAGCTCAGCACCACGATGGACCTGCTGGCGCCCATCGATCTGCCGCCCTAGCCAACGCGGCGGGAGAAGCCGAAGAAGAAGGCCCGGCCACACGGGCGGCGGGCGCTGCCCGCGCACCTGCCGCGCGAGGACGAGCCGGTCGCCGTGCCCGAGGCGGAGCGGACGTGCGAGAAGTGCGGGACGGAGAAGGCTGTCATCGGGCACGAGGCGAGTGAGGTCCTGAAGTACGTACCGGCCAGCTTCAAGGTACGGCGGATCCTGCGGGAGAAGCGGGCCTGCCCGAAATGCGGTGACGGCGTGGTGGTGGCCCCGGTCGGAGACAAGGTCATCGGGCGGGGGCTGCCCGGGGCCGGGATGCTGGCCAAGGTGGTGGAGGACAAGTACCAGGACCACCTGCCGCTCCACCGTCATGCGAGCCGTTGCGCGCGGCGGGGATACGAGGTCCCGCGCTCGACGCTGTCGGACTGGGTCCAAGCGGCGACCGATCTCCTGGAGCCCTTGTTGAAGGTGAACCGCGAGGCGGTGCTGGTCGCCGTCGTGCTGCAGGCGGACGGCACCCACCTCCGGGTGCTGGACCGGTAGCACCCGAACAACGTCAAGCGGGGCAGCCCGTGGTGCTTCGTGGGTGACGGGCAGTACGTGCACTTCGAGTACGCGCCGAACGAGAGCCGGGAGGGACCGCTGTCGTTACTCCGGGCCCGGGAGGGCCCGCTGGTGGTGGACGCGGACACGAAGCTCGACAGCCTGTTCACGGCCGAGGACGCCAAGGCCTACGAGGTTGGCTGCTGGATGCACGGCCGTCGGCGCTTCGTGGAGGCGCTGAAGGGCGGAGAGCTCATGGCTGCCTATCCGCTGGACCTCATCCGCCAGATGTACGCGATCGAGGAGCTGGCCAAGGGACTCGGGCCGGATGAGGTGCACGCACTCAGGCAGCTTCATACCAAGCCCGTCATGGACGTGCTGTGGAAGTGGATGGTGGAGAAGGGGCCGTAGCTGCGGCCGTCGTACCCGCTCGCCCAGGCCAGCGGGTACGCGGCGAAGAACCGGGTGACGCTCACGCGCTTCCACGATGACGGCCGGCTGCCGATCGACAACGGGGCCAGCGAGCGGGCGATCCGGGCCGTCGCCGTCGGCCGCAAGAACTACCTCTTCGCCGGCTCCGACGCGGGCGGGAAGCGGGCGGCGATCGCCTACTCGATGCTGGGGAGCTGCGCACTGGTAGGCGTGAACCCCTGGGCCTACCTGAAGGACGTGTTCGAGAAGCTGGCCCGCAGCTGGCCGAAGGGGAAGATCTTCGACCTGCTGCCCGCGGACTGGGCCGAGGACCACCCCGAGCACCTGCTGCCGAAGAAGGATCTGCCTTCCCCGACCGACGACGCAGAAGAAGAGCCAGAGCCAACCCCCGCTGAAGCCGACTGACCGACCAGCTGCAACGTCACGCAGCAACCCGAGCGCCACCAATAGTGGACTGACCTACCCGATTCGGACGGGTGCGGTTGGCCGGACGCTTACGGCGACACCTCCAAGCCTCAGCCTGGTGTCACCTATGTCCCCGGTCTACTTTGTCACTCATGTGCCCGGTTCAGGTCGTTCGAGAGTCCGATGATCCCATTATGTTACATTCTGTTACTTTGTATATAAAAAGTTCATATTGACAGAAATAGATCCAGTGTGTTCCTCTCGGCATGGACCTCGAGCGAACCTGGATCGGGTGGAATGCTACGGGATGGGCACCTCCAACTCTGAGGCTGGAAGCTCGAGAACTCGTAAGGTCATTACTATTGGTCGCGGGACGCAAGTTTGTGGGGTTCCTGGGGCTGGTTGCGGAGCTATTGCTCGTCGTTATAGGAGCAGGCTGCAGGCCTATTGATACAGGGGACTCGGCCTCCCTGGCGAACCAGGACCAAGCGCTTTCGGTGCCTGCAAAGGCAGAGAACCAGACGGACTCTCTGGGTACAGCAGCTGGGGACAAGGCGAACAGCGACTCCAAGGATCAGGATTGAGCCGAGCAGGATGCACGGTACGTTGAACAGGATTCCAGCTGGGCGCACCGCCGTAGCGAGGCCTCGATGGTCCCCTCATTCCTCATACCCATCCGAAAACTCGTCTAAACACTTCATGCTCTTGAACCAGCTCTCCAAACTTCGTCACAATTGGCATGAGGAGCTCTTTCTTCATTCTGCCGATACGCTAATTCCAAAATGCACTCGGGTGGGAGTTTTTTGCCCAGCGGGCCCAGGAAAGGTTCGCAATGGGGCATGTCAGGAACATGATTGCACGTAAGGATAGAAACAATGAGGCGACAATTTACTAGCGCTGGTAATGCACGCGCCCCACCCAAATGGCATCTATCTTCATACCTGACTATAGATTCGCTACCCAAGGAGGGTAATATGACTAGGAAACTCATGTTTCCATTAGCAATCATTTCCGTCATGCAGTTTGCCACAATTGCCCTTGCAGGCTCCGAGGGAGTTTATAATACTCTATTCGGGCAGAATGCAGGTGGAGAACTCGACTACAGCTCCCTGAGGGATTCATTTTTCGGCGCAAACGCAGGCCATTCGACCACAATAGGACAGTTCGATACATTTATTGGATATAGTGCTGGATACTCAAATACCGAGGGGAGTTCGAACCTGTTCGCGGGATTCTACTCAGGATATGCAAACACGGAAGGCGGGGAGAACGTATTTCTCGGGAACTATGCCGGCGCGTCGAACACGGACGGCTCATTTAATCTATTTGCAGGAATGAAATCTGGCTATCTAAATACCACTGGGCAATATAACACATTTATTGGCTATCACTCCGGATATTCCAATACAACAGGAAACTATAATCTCTTCCTTGGCGAAGCTGCGGGCTATCAAACTACAACTGGATGGTATAACACGTTCCTGGGATCTGCCGCGGGAGCTTACAATACCACCGGACAATACAATGTATTCATCGGCGGAGAAGCAGGGAACTCCAATACAACAGCGAGCTATAATGTATTCATCGGATATGAGTCAGGACTTCTTAACACAACTGGAGTCGGCGGTTTGTTTGCCGGCTACCTCGCTGGCTACAACAATGTGAATGGAAACTACAACATTTTTCTCGGAAGAAATTCGGGCTATTCAAACCAATCAGGAAACGACAACGTTTTCATAGGACGAAATACAGGGATGTCTAACGTATCAGGTTCCAACAGCGTAATTATTGGATCAGGTGCTGGATACTCAACCACCAGCGGTGAGAACACGTTTGTAGGGTACTATACTGGAAGAGTCAACACCACTGGAGGTTTCAACACATTCCTGGGCTACCAAGCTGGCAAATCAAACACAACAGGCGAAGAAAACACACTGGTTGGTGCAGACGCCGGATTCTCTTTGTCGAGCGGAAGCAATAATACAATTCTCGGGATGCTTGCTGGTTACGCCAATAACGGAAGTGGTAACGTATTTCTTGGAAACTATGCTGGATATTATGAAGATGGATCAAATATGCTTTATATTGCGAATGATACGACTGATACGCCATTGGTGTATGGCGAATTCAACAATGACAAGCTTACAGTGAATGGCAATGTCGGCATCGGCACAACTACTCAAGATTCATCTCATCCCCTGAAATTGGCAGGTGGAGCGTACACTGATGGTTCGGCCTGGTATAACGCATCAAGCAGAGAACTCAAAGATAATATTCGAATGTTGGACTACAAAGATGCCGGTGAACTACTGATGATGCTTGAGCCGGTGGTATACAACTACAAGAGAATCCCAAATGAGGAAAGACTTGGCTTCATAAGCGAAGATGTTCCAGAGATTATATCTTCAACAGATCGGAAAGGACTTAATTCAATGGACATTGTCGCTGTTCTTACGAAGGTTGTTCAGCAACAGCTTAAGGATGCAGAAGAGCAAAAGAAGGTTATTGCTGAGCTTGAGAACAGAATAAGAGAGATGGAAAAGCGACAGATGCCAGATGAATAACAGACCAGCAGAAACCACCCCGCAGACGGTACTCTTCTATGGAGAACATCAGAAGAGGGGGGGCGGGACGAACAGCACGCTCTCCATCACCGTGGCGGCAGTCTGGTCGGCGCTGGGCAGCCCGCCGGTCAGCAGCACCCAGCCGTTGGCCAGCGTGGTGGCCGCGTGCCGGAAGCGGGGCGGGTTGAGCTGCTCGGGCAGCGCGGTCACGGTGAAGGCCCCGCTCGACTCGGTGACCAGCTCGGCCAGGCCGGTCGGGCTGTTGCCGGCCGACAGCCCGCCCACCACCAGCACCCCGCCGGTGTCGAGCAGCACGCAGCTCTGCTCCATGCGGGCCGCGCTCAGCGTGGCCACGTTAGGGGTGAATCCGCCGAGCTGGGTATGCTCTGCCACCGGATCAAACAGCTCCGCGGTGCGATCCACGATCCATTCGCCCGTGGTGGTGGTGGTGCCGCCGATCACCAGCACCTTGCCGGCCGAGGTCCCCTCGAGCAGCCGCACCGCGCACAGGCGCGAGCGGTTCTTGCTCATGGTGGGCAGCGTGATCGTGGGCGGATCGTTCACATAGAAGTTGTTCTCGTCGGGCTTGTAGATCTCCGTGCTGCTGAGCGCGCCCGTGCTGTTCTCCCCGCCCAGGATCAGCACCTTGCCGCCGAGGGTCTGCGGGTCGAGCAGCACGGCCTGGTGGAAGGCGCGCGCAACATTCATGGCGGTACCTGTGAACGTCCAGGCATTCATGATCGGCGCACTGGGGTCGAAGAGCACGGCCGATTCCACGTAGGACGTGATGTTGTCCCTGCCGTCGTAGATGGCCCCGCCCGTCAGCAGCACCTTGCCGGTGGCCAGCATGGTGGCGGTGTGGTGCGCCCGGCTGGACAGCATGTCCATCGACGAACCGAACGTGTTGGTCACCGGATCGAAGATCTCCGCCGAGCGCAGCGAGTTCCACTTGGGTGGGCTTCCCAGGAAGGCCACACCTCCCGCCAGCAGGACCCGGCCGTCCCGCAGCCGGGTGGCGGTGTGGTAGGCGCGGCCCGAGGGGGCGGTCATCTTGGCCGGCAGGCCGCTCGGGCCGAGCACCAGGGAGTGGATGCCGGTGCGCGGGTCGAAGATCTCGGCCGAGGTGAGGACCTCGTCAGCCATGCCGAAGTGGTAGATGCCTCCGACGATCAACACCCGGCCGTCCTCGAGCAGGGTGGCGGTGTGCCCGAAGCGGCCTGAGCTCTGCGCGAGCTGCGAGCACTGGCCGGCCACCAGGGCCCCGGAGGCCTGCAGCACCGTGGTCTTGATGAAGGTGTTGATCGGGCCGATGAGCAGGTTGACCTTCATGCCGTCCGCGCCGCCGTCGCCCGCCTCGAACAGGAACGGGTTCGAGGTGGCCCGGCCCAGCGGCTGGCCGATGGCCGAGTCCATGCACAGCACGTCCACCACCCGGTTGAGCCCGAGCAGCTCGTCCCCGCTCAGGCTGCACGAGCCCTGCAGCATGTCGCAGGTCTTGGCCAGCGGACCGGCGCCCGGTTTTCCCGGGTAGAGGTCATCGCCCGGGTCCTGGGAGGACACCACCACCCGCAGGTACATGCAGCCCAGCCCGCCCAGCACGCTCTCGCCGCACGGGTCGGTCAGCTTGAAGGACACGTCCACCTCGGAGGCGCAGCCGGCCAGCGCGCACAGCGCCAGCGCCGCGGCCAGCGCGGATCCGCCCCGTCTCGCAACGCGTCCCATCGTCCAGGAGTTCCTCATGCGCCTACCTCGCAGTTGGATGGCAGCGCCCCGCGCCGCGCGGGCGCGGGCCGCCCGTCACCAGCCGACCGTCACCGTGCCGCCGTTCGTGCTGCCCTCGAACCAGTTCGTGCCGGCGCCGGCGCCGACCACCGCCCCGCCCACCACCACCGCGCCCACGAGGGTCCAGAACCACCAGGAGGCGTACCAGCGCGGGCCCTCGTCCGGCTCCTCGTCCAGGGGCTTGGCCGTGCCGGCCACGGGCACCATGGGCACCACCGGGCCGGTGGGCTCGACGATGGCGCTGCCACCGCCGACCGCCAGGCCCTCGTCGGTCACCGCCGGCTTGTCCGGGCCGGGCGCGGGCTCCACGGGCTGGGCGACCGCCGGGCCGGGCACGGCCGGACCGGGCACCGCGGGTCCCCGGCCGGGCACGGCCGGACCGGGCACCGCGGGTCCCCGGCCGGGCACGGCCGGCCCGGGCACGGGCGCCACGGGCTCGGGCTGGGCCACGGCCGGGCCGGGCTCCGGCTCGGGCGGCGGCAGGGCGGCCTTCGGCTTGGCCGCCTCGGGCGGAGGCACGGCCGGACCCACGGCCACGGCCTTGATCTCCACCTTCTTCTCCGCGGCCGTGGTCACCACCGGGATGGGCAGCTTGGCCGGGCTCGGGCAGCCGTCCACGGTCTTGATGGCCGCGGACACCAGGTTGTAGACCTCGACGCTCGCGCCCAGCAGGTCGGGATCGAGCTGGATCTCGGCCAGCTGGCAGACCTGGTGGTTGTCCACCCGCAGCAGGAACGAGCCCACGCGGTAGTTGTCGCCCACCTTGGCCACGCCGCCGAGCAGCACCAGGTCCGCGCTGATCTCCTTGCCCTGGCTGGCGATGGCCGCGGCCGCGGCGGCGTCGATGCGGTTGGCCCGCAGGGCCTCGGCGATCTCGCCCAGCGGCCCGGAGGCCTTCATCACCCCGCCCAGCGAGGCCAGCACGGCGCGCTTCTTGGTGGCCTCGACCACCACCTTGTCGGCCCAGGTCTGCAGCCCTTCCTTCTCCACCCGGACGTAGTGCTCGCCGGGCACGAGGTCCTTCAGCAGCAGCGGGGCCGTGCCCACCTTGCGCCCGTCCAGGAACACGGTGGCGCCCTCGGCGTTGGCGATCACCTCGGCCTCGCCGCGCGTGCGGCGCAGCAGCTGGGTGCGGATGGTCTCCACGGTGTTGCGGAACATGGGCGGGTACTTCTCGGGATCGAGGACCAGCTCGGGGCGGAGCCGGATCACCTTGACCAGCATCTTGGCCCCGTCGTCCTCCTTGTCCCGGCGGTAGTAGCACACCGCCAGCATCAGCAGCGTGTCCACCACCGGATCGAAGTTCTGGATCATGGCCAGCGAGCTCTCGTACTTGTCCACGGCGCCCTTGAAGGCGGCGATGGCCTTGTCGAGCTCGAGCTCCTGGTAGGCCGCCTCGCCGGCCGCGTACAGCTTCTCGGCGTCCTTGAGGTCCTTGTCGCTCATGGGCTTCACCTCGGTGGCCACCGCCTCCGGGATGAAGACCGGCCCCTTCTGGAGCTGGACCTCGTCGTTGTTCTTGACCTCGTTGCGCACGAGGTCCGTCACCTGGGTGATCACTTCCTTGGGCACGCCCTTGAACACGCCCTGGTACGGAAAAACATAGACTTTTGGCGCGTTGGCCACCCCGGCCCGGGCCGCGGGGGCGGCCAGGACGAGGGCCAGCAGGGGCACGGAAGCGGGCAGTGCACGCAGCCAGCTCGGTCGCTTCATCGTCCACTCCTCCTGCGCAGTTGCCGGAGGCCCACAGGGGGCCTGGCCATGCTGAGACGCCCTGCTCCGCGCACGCGATCTACGCGTTCCGGCAGCGAACTTGGTCTAGCATGACCCTTCCGAGGCTGTCAACAGAATGGCCAGGGCGCCCCGGACCGTCCGGGCTGGATAATTTCACCATATTTATCAGCCCATTGAAGAAACAGATCGGATGGATCTTGAAACCGTCCAACGGAGGCCCTAGTCTTGCCGCCGGCCCGGGGCAGGTGCCCCGCGCGAGGTGAGCATGACCGCACCCGCCTCCACCGCCGCAGCCGAGAACCTCGAGCCGCGCGCACCTGCGCCGGCCGCCGCGGGCGCGCCGGCCCTCGCGGGTCCTGCCGCCGCGGGCCCTGAAGATCGTTTCCAGGAGTCCACCCTCTCCGACGAGATCCCGGCCGAGGTGCTGTCCCAGCGCATCTGCGACTTCGACCTGCACATCGAGGGCTCGCCGCTCGAGGGGGTGATCGAGCGCTTCCGCCGCGAGCTCGAGGGGCGCGGGCTCGACCGCGTGCGTCCGGTCTTCTACCTGTCCGACGAGTGGGGCGTGCCCGAGGGCACCGTGGCCATCGGGGTGCCGTTCTACCTGGCCGACGAGCGCCTGCGCAAGGTGCAGTACCTCAAGGGCGGCTGGCTGCCCGGGGCCGACGCCGAGGACATCCTGCGCTACCTGCGGCACGAGCTGGGCCACGTGCTGAACTACGCCTACCGGCTGCACGAGAGCCAGGAGTGGACGCTGCTGTTCGGCCCCATGGCCCGGCCCTACACCGACGTGTTCCACGCCATCCCCTTCAGCCCGGACTACGTGCGGCACCTGCCCGGCAACTACGCGCAGAAGCACCCGGACGACGACTGGGCCGAGACCTTCGCCCTGTGGCTGACCCCGGGGCTCGACTGGCGCCAGCTCTACGGCGACTCGCCCGGCGCGCTGCAGAAGCTCGAGTACTGCGAGCGCACCCTGGCGGAGCTGCGCGGGCGCGACCCGCAGGTCCACACCGTCGAGCTGATGGCCGAGGTGCACGACCTCAAGCTGACCATCCAGGAGTTCTACGCGGCCGAGGTGACCGCCGGAGGCGTGCCGGTGCCGCGCAGCCTGGTGGGCGATCTCAAGGCCATCTTCGCCGGGGTGGCGCCCGCGGCCGAGGGGGCCCGCCTGGGCTCGGCGGCCGTGCTGCTCCGGCGCCAGAAGGACGCGCTGTTCAACACGGTCTACCGCTGGACCAGCGCGGATCCGGGCCAGTTCGAGCCGCTGCTCGAGCACCTCATCCGCGTGGCCCAGGAGCTCGGCCTGAGCTACCCGCTCACCGCCCGCGAGGACGTGCTGCGCGAGCTGGCCGGGTTCCTGACCACCCTCGCCATGAACCACGTCTACCGGGGGACGTTCTTCGCCCGCTAGCCCCCGCAGCAAGGTGCCGCGCGCCGTGCCGATCTACGAGTACCGCTGCGCCAAGTGCGAGCAGACCTTCGAGCTGGTGCAGGCCGGCTTCGAGCCGCTGGCGGTCTGCGGCGAGCACTGCCGGGCCGAGGGCTGCCCGGGCGACGGCGCGCTCACGCGGCAGATCTCGCTCCCGGCCCCGCCCGCCCGGGGCGGGACCGCCAGCGGCAAGATCGACTACCAGAAGGCCGCGGCCAAGGGCTTCACCACCTACAAGCGCAAGAAGAAGGGGCGCTACGAGCGGGTGGCCGGCGCGGCCGGCCCAGGCGAGCTCGTGGCCCCGAAGCGCTGAGGCGCGCATGCCCGAGACGTCCGAGCTGCCGATCGCCGTGTGCGCCGACTGCGCCGCCTTCCGCGGCGAGGGCGCCGACGCGCAGGGCGGCGCGCAGGGCAAGTGCCGGCTGCGCCCGGAGATCGGCGTCATCCGCGACAGCCACCCTGTCTGCCCCATGCTGCAGATTCGCCAGAGCCGCCAGGGCCAGGTGCGCCCGCCGCACCAGGCGCCCCAGGCTCCGGCGCCGAGGACCCGGTCCCACGTGGAGGTCGAGGCGCCCGTCCGGCGCACCCTCCGGGACGCGGCGCGCGGCGACACGCGCGGGGAGATCGCCATGGATCGGGACGGCCTGAAGGCGGTGCTGCGGGAGCTCCTGGAGGAGGAGACGCTCTACGGCTACCCGGCGCTCGGCAAGCGCTGGCAGGGCGGCGTCCTGGTGCTGAAGCCGGCCGACCCGGGCCTGCAGGCGAAGGAGCTGCCCCTGGAGACCTTCTTCCACAAGATCGTCATGATCCGCGACCGGCTGCGGGTGCTCGAGCAGAAGCTGAACGGCCACGACAAGCTCAGCGACGGGGAGAAGGTCGAGCTGCAGGGCTACATCACCAAGGCCTACGGGACGCTCACCACCTTCAACGCGCTGTTCCGCGACCGGGAGGACGGCTTCTCCTCGAAGGACGAGTGACCCTCAGGCGGCCCCCGGCCGCCCCCGCAGGCGCACCGCGCTCACCCCGAGCGCCACCAGGCCGGCCAGGAAGAAGGCCGGCACCAGCTCGTAGATCACCGCGTCCGAGAGCCCCGTGGCCTTCCAGGCGATGGTCACCCCGAAGCCGGTCAGCATCCCGGCCACGGCGCCCACGCGCTCGAGCCGCCGGGTGAAGAGCCCCAGCAGCAGCACGGGCCCGAAGGCCGCGCCCAGCCCGGACCAGGCGAACAGCACGAACCAGAACACCAGGCGCACGTCCTGGCTGGCGACCAGCATGGCCAGGATCCCCAGGACCAGCACCGCCAGCCGGCCGGCCAGCACCGAGGCCTTGCCCGTGCGGTTCAGGCGGAACACGCCCTCCAGGATGTCCCGGCTCACGGTGGAGGCGGCCACCAGGAGCTGGGAGGAGACCGTGGACATGATGGCGGACAGCACCGCGGCCAGCATGAGCCCGGCCAGCAGCGGGGGCAGCGACTGGCGGGCGAGCAGGGGGAAGAGCTGCTCCGGGTCCCCGCCGGGCTGGCCGAGCTCGGGCATCACCAGCCGGCCGGCCAGGCCGAGCAGCCCGGCGCCGTAGAACACGAGCACCCCCCAGACCATGCCGATGACCTGGGTCTGGCGGATCTTCTGATCGGAGGCCGCGGCCATGTAGCGGGTGATCACGTGGGGCTGGCCCGGGTAGCCGAGCCCGATGCCCAGCAGCCCCACCAGGAAGCCGAACAGGGCGAAGCCGCTCTTGCCCGCCCCGAGGGAGACCAGGTTCGGGTCCAGCCTGGCCAGCCCGTCCAGCGTGGCCCCGTAGCCGCCCGCCGCGGCCAGCGCCAGGATCGGCATGAGCACCAGGGCGAAGACCATGATCAGGCCCTGGACGAAGTCGGTCCAGGCCACCGCGCGGAAGCCGCCCAGCAGGGTGTAGACCACGATGACGGCGCCCCCCACCCACACGCCGCTGCCGTAGTCGAGGCCGGTCACCCCCTGGAGCGCCTTGCCCGTGGCGGTCATCTGCGCGGCCAGGTAGCCGGCCAGGCAGCACAGCATCACCAGGCAGGCCGCCCCGCGCAGCAGGTGGCCGCGATCGCCGAACAGGCCGACCAGGCAGTCGGGCAGGGTCAGCGCGCCCTTGTCCGCGGCCACCTTGCGCAGGCGCGGGGCCAGGACATACAGGTTCACCCAGTAGCCCATGAGGCAGCCCGGCGCGAGCCACAGCGCGGCCACCCCGTCGACGTAGGCCATGCCCACCGCGCCCAGCACCACCCAGCCGCTCTCGGACGAGGCGGTGGAGGAGATGGCGGTCACCCAGGCGCCCAGCGAGCGGTTGGCCAGGAAGAAGTCCTCGGCCGAGCGGGTGCGCCGGCCGGCCAGCGCGCCGAGGCCGAGCAGCAGGGCCAGGTACACGCAGACCACGATCAGGATCTGGGTGTCAGCCGGCATGGCGCCTGCCCCTCAGCGCGAAGTGCAGCACGGCCGCGACCACGATGGCCGCGGGCACGCCGACCAGGAAGAGGTGGGTCCAGATCGAGATGCCTCCGCTCATGGCATACCCCTTGGAAGTTCGGCTTCGAGCCCGAACATCCCACCGAGGGTGAAGCGGATGCAAGCCTTCCAAGCCAAGGAACTCCTCAGCGACCGGGGATCGAGCCGTCCCTGACGGCGCGGATCCACCAGGAACAAACCCATCCCGCCGCGCAGTCCCGCGCAGTCCAGCGGGATCACCCGACTTCGCCAGGGGCCCGGGTCGGAGGAATGCTCAAAGGGTGGGGTGGGCCAGGAAGCGGCAATCAGGATGTGGGAGTGAGGGCTGCGTGGCCGCCGCGGCGAGCAGTCATGCGGGATCAGTGCGTGCGGCCGAGCGAGCAGCCGAAGGACGAAGGGCGGCCACATCAGACTCAGCCTCTCGCCGGAGGCCCCGAGCTCAACTCCTCCACGCCACCCTCCAAGATTACTTTCCTGCCTCTCCCTGGAGTTGACCTGCTCTCGGGGCGCGGGTGACACTTCCTGCCGGAGGAAGCGCGAGCGTGGGCATGCGCATCACGGACGAGTGCGTGAGCTGCGGGGCGTGCGTGGAGGAGTGTCCGCGCGAGGCCATCTCCGAGCGGGACGACGTCTTCACCATCGACCCCTCGCGCTGCGACGGCTGCGCCGAGCTCGACACGCCGGCCTGCCTCGAGGTGTGTCCGAACGACGAGGCCATCGAGGCCGACGACGCGCCGGGACCCGCGGGCGAGGCCGTGGCCGCGCCGGACGCACCCGCCCCGTCCTCGGCCCCGCCCTCCCCTGCCTCGGCCCCGCCGGCCCTGTCCTCCGCGCCTCCCGCCGTCTCCCAGGTGGACACGCAGCCCCCGGAGGACGCGGAGCGCGCGGTCGGCCTGGCGTTCTCCCGGATCGCCTTCGTCGCGCTGCTCGGCGTCGGCGTGGCGCTCTTCCAGGTGGGCTACCAGGCCATGCCCAGCGAGGCCCCGCAGCTCGCGCTGTCGCTGTGGGTGCTCCACGGGGCCGCGGCCCTGCTCGGGCTGCTGGGGCTGGGGCTGACGCTCCTGCTCCAGGCCCGGGGCTGGTCCGGGCTCGCCCGGCTGGCGGGCGGGGCGCTCGGCCTGGCCACTTGCGGGCTCGGGACGATCGCCCTGCAGCTCGGCGCGGGGCTCCACGCCGGGGCCTGGATGTTCGGGCTGGCGGCCGCGGTGATGGGGCTCGCCCTGCTGAGGGTGCCGGGACGCCGTTGATCCGCAGCCGGCCCGCGTGAGATGCTGGGACCCGCACAGGAGGAACCCATGCGCAACCCGCCCGCGACGCGGCGACGCGGCCTGCTGGCCGCGCTCGGCCTGGTGGCCCTGGCCGGCTGCCAGCCCGGCGGCTCCCTCGGCAGCCGCCAGGAGGCCCTGACCATCCACGTGCCCGGGGACTTCGCCACCATCCAGGAGGCCCTGGACGCGGCCGCCATGGACGACATCGTGGAGGTGGCCGCGGGCGAGTACTTCGAGAGCGTCCTGGTCCAGCCCGGGCTGATCCTGATGGGCGCGGGCATGGACCGGACGGTGCTGCACGGCCGGATCATGCTCGAGTCCGGCGACCACCACGTGATCACCGGGTTCCGGGTGACCCGGGAGGGCACGACCCTGTCGGTGAACGCCGGCGGCATCGCCAAGGACTGCACCGGCCGCCCCGGCGTCACCCTCACCGAGAACCAGATCGACGGCTTCGGCACCGGGATCGCGCTGGCCGAGTGCCCGCAGAACGTGCTGACCCGCAACCTCCTCAAGCGGAACCAGCGCGGCATGGTGCTCGGCGACTCCGGGGGCCAGCTCACCGACAACCTGGTGCTCTACAACCAGAAGGCTGGCATCGTGCTCAACGGCTGCGGGCTGAACGTCTCCCAGAACACCTTCGTCGGCAACGGCTTCGCGGAGCCGATCGCCGAGGGCGGCGCGGCCCTGGTGACCACCGGGAGCAACATCGACCACGCCCACAACAACATCGTGGTCTCCAACCACGGCGGCTGGAACCTGCTCGAGATCGCCAACCCGAACCTCACCCACAACCTGGTCTGGGGCAACACCGTCGACTACGCCGGCCAGGCGGTGGCCGACCCCGGCGACCTCTCGGCGGACCCGCTGTTCGTCGACCTCGGCAACGACGACTTCCACCTGCGCCCGGGCTCGCCGGCGATGGACACGGGCTCGGACCACGACGGCACCGAGGTCGACTTCGACGGCGTCTCCCGGCCCCAGGGGGCGGCGGTCGACCTCGGCGCCTACGAGCAGCGCGCGGCCCCGGCCGATCGGCGGCTGGTGATCTCCGAGGTGCTGGCCAACCCGGTCGACGAGGACCGCGGCGAGTTCGTCGAGATCTACAACGCCTCCGCGGACCCCATCGAGCTGGCCGGGCTGGTGCTCTCCGACGGCGACGCGCGGGACACGCTCGGGGCCTTCCAGGGCGGGGCCACGATCGTCCCGCCCGCGGCCTACGCGGTCGTGCTCGATCCCGAGTACCTGGACGGCTACGGCATCCCGGCGGGCACCGTGATCGTCGCGCCGCAGAACTCGACCCTGGGCAACGGCCTGTCCACCAACGACCAGCTCACCCTCTACGACGCCGACGGGGTCACGGCGCTCTCGACCTTCGAGCACCCCTTCGACCCGGGCAACGGGGTGAGCGCCGAGCGGGTGGACCTCCAGCGCCCCGACGCGGAGACGAACTGGCGGGCCTCCCCGTGCACGCAGTCGGCCGGGCGCCCCAACTGCGCCCCGGTCACCCTGGCGGACGGCCTGATCCTGTCCGAGATCATGTCCAACCCCCTGGACGAGTCGAGCGGCGAGTTCATCGAGCTGTACAACGGGACGGACGCCCCGATCGACACCACCGGCATGCAGCTGTCGGACGGCGACGCCACCGACGCGCTCCTGCCCTGGCGCGGGGGCGGCGCGGTCATCCCGGCCCGGGGCTACGCGGTGGTGCTCGATCCCGAGTGGCCCGACGCGCAGCTCTTCCAGATCGATCCGGCCGCCGTGCTGCTGACGGTGGCCCCGACCGCGCTCGGCAACGGCCTGGCGGTGAGCGACCCGATCGCCCTGCTCTCCCCGCTCGGCGAGGTGATCGACACCTGCGCCCAGCCGCTGTCGGCGCAGAACGGCTTCTCGATCGAGAAGATCTCCCTGTCTGCCGGGGATCAGGTCGGCAACTGGGCGCAGTCCTCCTGCGGGACCGGCTCCTCCCCGGGCGGGCTCAACTGCGTGTCCTCGGCCAGCGCCGGGCCGCGCAAGCCGCTGGTGATCACCGAGGTGATGGCCAACCCCAGGGGCGAGGACACCGGCGAGTTCCTCGAGCTGTACAACCGCGGCATCGACCCGGTGGACGCGGCGGGCCTGCTGCTCACCGACGGCGACGCCACCGACGTGATCGGCGCCTACCAGGGCGGCGCGACGCTGATCCCCGCCGGCGGCTACGCCCTGATCCTCGACGCCGAGTACGCCGGGGACTACAGCCTGCCGCCCGCGACCGTGCTGCTCTCGACCCAGGACACCACCCTGGGCAGCGGCCTCGGCACGACGGACCCGATCCGGCTGCTGGAGGCCAACGGGGTCGTGGTGATCGACTCCTTCCGCTCGCCCTTCGACCCGGGCAACGGCGTGTCGGCCGAGCGCATCGACGTGCGCGCCTTCGACTCGCCCGCGAACTGGACCGCGTCCACCTGCCCGGGCGGCTCGTCGCCGGGCGCCGACAACTGCGCGGCCGCGCCCGCCGGCCTGCCCAAGCGCCTCGCCTTCACCGAGATCCTCTCCAACCAGACCGACGTCGAGACCGGCGGCGCCGGCGAGTTCGTCGAGCTGGTCAACCTCGGGAACGCCACGGTGGACCTCGCGGGCATGTGGCTGGGGGTGGGCCCCGAGGGTTCCCTCACCCGCGATCAGCTCGTGGCCTTCCAGGCCGGCGCGACCAGCCTGCCGCCGGGCGGGTTCGCGGTGGTCCTCGATGCCGACTACGACGGCCGGTTCACCTTCCCCGCGGGGACGGTGCGGGTCACCGTCGACGACGCGAGCCTCGGCGCGAGCGGGCTGGCCACCACCCACTGGGTGGCGCTCTACGACGTGGACGGGATCACCCTGCTGGACGAGTTCCGCCACCCCTCGGACCCGGGCGACGGCGTGTCGCTCTACCGCGTCAGCCTGGCCGCGCCGAACGAAGCCGCCAACTGGGCGGCCACCCCCTGCGGCTCCTCGCCCGGGGCCGGCTCCTGCCCGGGCGCCGGCGAGGTGACCACCTTCACCTCCTTCTGGGTCGACCGCTACGCCGACGAGGGCGGCATCTACTGGTACCAGGCCATCGGCTGGCCGGAGTGGCACAGCCCGACCTGCGAGCTGAACATCGTCTGCCCGGGCGGCGCCGGCGGCTACACCTACCGGGACAACTTCCCCGCGGCGCGGGCGTTCGCCTTCACCAACCCCTACCCCGACTTCGCGGTCGTGTTCACCGAGCGCGCGGGTCCGGACGACGATTGCGGCGGCATCCAGGGCAACGGCTGCACCGGCGCGAGCGTGCGGGTCGAGCCGCTGACGAGCGTCCAGGTGCCGGCCTCCTCCCAGGGCTTCTACTACGCCCAGACCTCGGGGCCGGAGCTGAACACGCTCGACTGGTTCGGCGGGGACCCGGAGCTCTACTGGGCGCTGCCGCCCGACGGGATCCTGGCCCCGTTCACGGTGGAGGTCCCGCTGCCATGAGGGCCGCCTGGACGCTGGCGGGCGCCCTGGCCCTCGCCCTGGCAGGGCCGGGCTGCGACTCCGGCTCCTCGGGCCCGGGGGACGACGGCTGGGTGGAGGACGGCGAGGAGGACGGCGCGGACCCGGGCCAGGACCCGGGCGCGGATCCCGGCGCCGACGGGGGCGAGGACGGGGACGAACCGGACGCGGAGGACGGGCAGGACGCCGCCGACGGCGAGGACGGGGGCGACCAGGACACGATCGGCGGCCGGCCGAAGAGCCCCCTCTACGGCCAGATCCTCTTCAACGAGGTGCTGACCGACGGCACCGCCGAGGGGGATCCCAACGGCGACGGCGACACCAGCCAGCCCTTCGAGGACCAGTTCGTGGAGCTGGTCAACGTCCAGGGCGCGGACCTGGCGCTCGACGGCTTCACCCTGATCGAGGAGGACCTCTCCGACGGCAGCCCGCGGCACACCTTCCCGGCCGGCGCCGTCCTGCCCGCGGGCCACGCCCTGGTGGTGTTCGGCGGCGGCGACGCCCCGGCGGCCACGGCCACGGCCGAGTTCCACAGCGCCAACGCGGCCGACCCGCCCGGCCTGAGCTTCGGGCTGCACCTGTCCGTGCCCGCGGACGCGGTCTGGCTGCTGGACGCCGCGGGGGGCGTGGTGGACCGCTTCTGCTACGGCAGCCCCGCGGCCGGGTGCCCGCTCCAGGCGGCCGCCGACGCCTCGCTCACCCGCGCGCCCGATCTGACCGGCGACTTCGGCCCGCACGACGCCGCGGCCGGCGCGAACGGCGCGGCCTTCAGCCCCGGGACCCGGCTCGACGGGAACCCGTTCTAGGATGGCCCGCAGGCCCAGCGCCTGATCGAGCGCCACGTGCGGGAGCAGCTCGCCGAGCGGGCGCGGAGGAAGGCTTCCCGCCCATCCGTATGCTAAGGGAACAGCGACGCCATGAGGCGCGAGCGAGGAGAACCATGAAGACACGGGACGTGGACGGCGACATCGGTAGCGCGCAGGGTCCGATCGGGTGGGCCTTCTTCCGGCCCGTCCTCCACGGGGGCGCGCTGCAGGTTCCGTCGGACACCGCCCCCTTCGGGTTGGCGGAGAAGTGCCGTGAGGTGCTCCAGATCGGAACCGTGAGGCAGGCCATGATCACCTTCACCGTCCGGCGCAATCGCGCGAGGGTGATGGTGCCCGAGCACCTCTCCGCGCGCTGCCAGCGCCCGGTCGCCAGCCCCGAGGAGCTCGCGCGGCTGCCCGAGATCGCGGCGGAGCCCAGCGACATCCTGCGGCAACTTCCGCGCCACCGGTTGTCCTCGGTGCTGACGGCCATGGTGCGGGAGCGCGGCACTTTCCTCGACCTGGCGCGCGCCTACCGAGACGTGCGCCGCATGTGCGAGGACGCGGCCAGGAACCAGAAGTTATCCGGGGAGCTCACCGCGCTGTGCGCCCTGGCCCAGGCCGTCCTCGCCGACGAGATCGCGTTCGTCCGCCGCCAGAGCCCCGAGGACGTGGCCGCGGAGCTCGAGGCCATGTTCGCCGATCCCGCCCAGGCCACCCAGGGTAGCGCCTCCCCCAGGCCCGAACCCAGGCGCCAACCGGCAAAAAATGGCCGGAAACCGGCGGCGAAGGGTCCGGATCGCACCAAGAAATCGACCTGATTCATTCCCCTCGATGACAGCCTGAGAATCGACACAGGCGCTGTTGGTTCTCACGATGGGGCTGGTGAGCCAGCCCGGAGGGGAGACCAAGCGCAGTGGGTCTCCTCGGGCGACGGGCGGTTTTTCCTCAACCGCCCGAGCCGGAGGAGACCCACGGAGCAGCGGATCGAGATGTTCCTTCGCTGCGGGTGGATGGCACCCGCGAGCGGGGCTGCGCTCACTCCACGGCCATGGTCCCCCGCATGCTGGCCGGGTGGAATGCGCAGCGGTAACCGTCCAGCGCCGCGCTCAGGCCGCCGGCCAGGGTGAAGCCCAGGGTACCGCCGACCTCGGTCCAGTGGACCGCGGCGTCGCCCTCCAGGCTGCCGCTGGCTGACGCCGACAGGAGCACCGTGTCCTGGGCGGCGATCGCCCCCCGGGTCACCAGCTCGAAGGGGTGGCTGCCCGCGGCCTGGTTCACCACCTCGTAGCGCCAGCCCGCACGCAAGCTCAGGGCGGGATCCATGAGGCCCACGCCCAGCCCACCGGCCAGGTCGGTCGGCTCCGCGCTCACCACCCGGTAGTCGGTGGTCCCGCTGGCGCCGAGGGTGAGCCGCACGGCCGGGGTGGCCACGGGCACGGTCACCAGGAAGGGCGCCATGACCACACCCCCTTGCCCGTCGGTGGCCGGGACGTCAACGCCCGGGAACTCGTAAGCCCGAGGGGTGCCCTCGTCCAGGTGCAGCATGGCGTGCAGGGTCTCCCCGTTCACCGCCGGCCGATCGAGGACCACGGCGACGGAGGCGGTGGTGCCGGCGTCGAGGTGGGCGTGGCCCAGGACCAGGCCCGGGCTGCCTGCGTCGTCTTCGTGGATGGTGACCCAGCCGAGGCCAACCGAGGTGGCGCTCTGCACGAGCACCACGGTGGACAGGTCGTCGAGCGTCTGGGCCGCCGCCGCGATGGCGGGCTCAGGGGGCGGGGCCAGGGTCACGCTGAAGGACTCCATGACCATGGCGCCCTGCGCGTCGGTGACGGGCACGTCGGCGCCCGGGAACTCGTAGGTCCCCAGGGTCCCGGCGTCCAGGTGCAGCATGGCCCACAGCGTCTCGCCGTCCGTGGCGTCGCGCTCGAGGGTGACCGCGACCTGGCTGCTCTGGCCGTCCGGCACGGCGGTGAAGCCGAGCACCGCGCCGGGCGCGCCGGCCTCGTCAGCGTGGATGGTCGCCCAGCCCGGGCCGTCCGAGCTGGCGCTGGCCACCAGGACCTCGTTGGCCGCGGTGAGCTGCTGATCGCTGGCGCGGATGGCGGGTTCGGTCTGGAAGGGCTCCGAGCCGCTGCCGCAGGCCCCCGCGATCAGGCCCAGCGCGAGCACCGAGAACACGAGAACACTCGTCGAAGCATGGTTCGTCAGCATTCGTCCTCCTCGCCCTGTGGGGATCGAGGGGGACTCTCCAGGGCTCACCCCCGAGGTCACCCTCGCCCGGCCGTCGGTCGGCCGAGCCGGTCCCCAGGTTACGGAGCGGAGCCTGGGGCCGCCACGGGGCAGGTGGCGCTCGCGAGCGGCCCGGTCCAGTCCCAGCCGCAGCCGTAGCTACGGATACCGGTGCGGACGGGCGGCACCGCGACCAGAGCCTGGCCCCCTGGTGGCAGAGGCGTTTGCCGAGCGTCCATGTGCACCCGCTCCGGACATTCTGCGAGGGAGGACGCCGAAGGGCCGCGGAGCCAGGCACGGAGGGTCAGCCGACGAATCGTCGGCCTGAGCTGACCTCCGCTCGCGGACGGCTGGCACCTGCGAACCGGGGGCCGCCGCAGCCCTAGAGCCAGAAGAGGCCGGAGAGTCCCGTTACGGCAGACAGCGCCAGTCCCAGCCACGCGACACATCGAGTTCTCAGCATGCCCCGCGCCTCCTGTGGGCGAACCAGCCCAGCCCGAGCACCAGGACCACCAACACGATGCCCCCGCTCAGACCCGCCTGGGCGCAGCCGTCCTGGTCATCGTCGCCCGTGCCGCACTCGTCCAGGTAGCCGGCCTGCCGGTAGGTCTCGTCGCACACGGCGGGTCCGCGCAGCGCCTGTTCCAGGGCGAAGGCGATCGGCACGTCCGAGTCGTACCTGCCGCAGCCCACCTCCTCCGCGTTGACGGGGAGCACGCGGTGCAGGCAGCCCGTGGGCTCCTCGAGCAGGAAGAAACCTATCGTTCCGACGGCCAGCTGCTCGCACTCCCCGCACTGCAGCGGGCAACTGCCCCCGCCCCACGCGAGTTCCGCCGGGAAGTCCGAGGGCGAGCAGGACACGCCCCCCTCGCAGTAGATTGGAGTCTCGAGCAGGCGGATGCTGACGCCCTGGGCCCGGACAGCCGTCACCTCGGCCTGGGCCACGGCCCTGTTCAGGTTGCTCGTGCCGAAACAGCACTCCGACCAGCAGGGCCCGATGCCCGCGTCCCCAACGGCCTGGGCACCGGGGCACAAGAAGAGCGCCAGTGCAACCAGCGCGAGAATCCCGAATCCCCGCATGTCCCCGACCTCCATGGTGCGATGCCGTCTGCAACTCCGAGCCTACCAGCGCCGGCCGCAGCCGACAAGGCCTGCCCCGATGAGCGCAGGGCCGGGCGCTTGCCGGTCGCCCATGCTCATCCAACCAGGACATTCTGCGAGGGGGTAAGCCGAAGGGCCGCGGTGCCAGGAGAGGCGGAGCGCCCCTCACGGGACGCACAGGCCCGTCGGACCCGGGCGGCGGAGCTTGCAGGTGTAGGCCGGGTGGCTGCACTCGCGCGTGACCAGCGAGCACTCCACCCGGCACACGAACTCGGGCGTGAAGGCCGGGTCCTCCGCGACGCACTCGGCGCAGCCCACCGCGCTGTCGCACAGGTACCCCTGGGTGGCGTCGCACTCGGAGTCGACGAAGCACGGGCCGCCAGGCTCTTCGTGGGGTACGCACGCGTTGTCGACGCAGACGCTCGGCGGCGAGCAGGGAGGGTCGCAGATGGCATCGGGCGGGAGGCACGCTCCGGTGACCGGCTCGCAGCTCTTGCCCTCCGGGCAGGAGTCCGCGGTGCAGGTGCACCGTCCGGTGGTCAGATCGCATGGGTAGGCACCCGGGCAGCAGCGCTGGTTGACCTCGCAGCCCGGCGAGGCCTCGCACCGCTGCCCGCACTCGCAGGCGCGCGGGTCGCAGTACTGGCTGTCCGGGGCGCAGGCGTTGCCGCAGCAGTCGGTCTGGCCGCAGGCGTGGAGCGAGTAGTCGCAGGTGTCGGGCGGAAGGCAGTCGTCGTCAGCGTCGCAGCCTGGGACGCAGACCCCGCGGTGGTCGCACCACTGGCCGAGCTCGCAGGTCTGGGGGCTGCAGGGGGTCACGCAGATCCTGCCGACGCACACGTGCCCGGCCTGACAGTCCGCGTCCGAGACGCACTCGTTCGGATCCTGCTGGCAGGTCCCGCCCACGCAGCGCGGGAACCACGGATCAGCGCAGTCGGCGTCGGTCGCGCAGTGGGTCGGCTCGGGCAGGCAGGCGCCGAAGTTGCAGCGCCGTCCCAGGCAGCAGTCCAGGTCTCCGACGCACACCGCCGGCTCGGCCACGCACTCCTGGTCCTTGCACACCAGACAGCCCGCGCAGTCCTCCCGGGTCGCGCAGCGCTGGACCTCCGCGTCTCCGTCCCCGTCCCCGTCCCCGCTCCCATCCAAGGCTCCGTCCACATCTCCATCCGCGCCCCCGTCCCCGCTGGACCCGTCGGGCGTCCCCCCGCCCCCGTCGCAGGCCACGGCGAGGCAGGCGAGCACGAGCCAGACAACTCGCCGGGTGGCGTCGGACCAGCGCCTGCGCATGACCCACCTCCCGAGCCCCGCTTCCAGGCCAGCGGACGAATCACCTGATATTACCCGGAAAGGACTCCCCGGAGAAGGCCCTGGGGCTTATCGGTCTCGCTTCTCGGGGTGTCGAGTACGCCCGGCACCCGAACGCTGGGGCGCTTGGAAACCTGGCACTTCGGCGCTTGGAAACCTGGTCCGCTCAGGGCATTTCATCGAGGGTAGAAGCCGAAGGGCCCTGAAGCCCGGAGGGGGAGACCTAGCGGAGTGGGTCTCCTCGGGCGAGGGGCGGTTTTTCCTCAACCGCCCGAGCCGGAGGAGACCCACGGAGCGACGGAGCAGAGCACGGGATGGGTCTCCTCGGGCGAGGGGCGGTTTCTCCTCAACCGCCCGAGCCGGAGGAGACCCACGGAGCGACGGAGCAGCGGAGCTGTCCCGCATCACGGCACTTCGGTGGTACGAGAGGTCACTGCGGGCGGGGCGAGCGCTCGCGGGTGGGAGCACCCGCGCTCACCTGGATCGGACCCGGCGCAGGGCGAGCAGGGCGAGCAGCAGGCCGAGCAGGCCCGGAGTCCCGGCCCCCGCGGCCCCACAGCCGCAACCCCCGGCCGGCCCCTCCTCGAGCCCTCCGTCGCCGCCCCCTCCGTCGCCGTTCCCCCCGTCGCCGCCCCCTCCGTCATCGCCCCCTCCGTCGCCGCTCCCCCCGTCGTCGCAACCCTCGTCCACGAGGCCGTCGCAGTCGTCGTCGCGCTGGTTGCCGCACAGCTCCTCCAGGACGGCGGGATCCACGAGGCCATCGCAGTCGCTGTCCGGCCCGCCGCAGAGCTCCGTCGCGCCCGGGTGGATGTCCGGATCGGCGTCATCGCAATCGCTGCCGTCCGGGTAGCCGTCGCCGTCGGCGTCGATGCCGGTGCCGCAGCCCTCGTCGGTCTGCCCGTCGCAGTCCTCGTCCCGCCCGTCCTCGCAGGTCTCCACGGCGCCCGGGTGCACGGCCCCGTCCCCGTCGTCGCAGTCCTCGCCCACCGGGTAGCCGTCGCCGTCCCCGTCCGCCGGGGCGCAGCCCTCGTCGGTCTGCCCGTCGCAGTCCTCGTCCCGCCCGTCGCCGCAGGTCTCCACGGCGCCCGGGTGCACGGCCCCGTCCCCGTCGTCGCAGTCCTCGCCCACCGGGTAGCCGTCGCCGTCCCCGTCCGCCGGGGCGCAGCCCTCGTCGGTCTGCCCGTCGCAGTCCTCGTCCCGCCCGTCGCCGCAGGTCTCCACGGCGCCCGGGTGCACGGCCCCGTCCCCGTCGTCGCAGTCCTCGCCCGCCGGGTAGCCGTCGCCGTCCCCGTCCGCCGGGGGGTCGACCACGATCTCCACCCACACCCGGTCCCCGAACCGCGCCGTGCCGTAGCGATCCATGCGCCAGTAGCCGCGGTAGGTGCCGGCCGAGGCCGGCGCCACCATGGGCACGTCCCAGTCCCAGGTCTGCCCCGGCGCCACCGAGGCGCCCGCGGGCAGCAGGGTCTGCTCGGCCGCGCCGAACTGCTGCTCGCCGTCGAAGGCCCACAGGTAGCTGTCCGCCTGGGTCCAGGTGGTGTCGCCGTCGTTGCGCATGGTCCAGCGCTTGGTGAAGGGCTGCCCGGCCGCCAGGTGGGTGCCGTCCGGGATGGTCTCGGACACGAAGGAGGCGTCGTCCAGGCCGGGCTGGGTGCCGTCCGGGTCGTAGATGAAGCCGCCGGTGGCGAAGCTCTCGGCCCGGTGGCGGTCGTGGGTGCCGCAGGGCCCGCCCCAGAACTGCTCGGTGGAGTCGAAGCTGCCGTCGGCGTAGGCCTGCACCAGCCAGCCCACGTGGCCCCACTCGCTGCAGGTGGCGGACGGCTCGCACACGAAGATCGAGCTGGCCTGGGAGTGGGACCCGGTGGGGTAGCCGCGGCTCTGGGCCTGGTCGTTCCAGTACTGGGCGTCGGTGCACCACTCCAGCGCCCGGCCCCAGCCGCAGCAGGCCATGTGCCAGGCGTGCCAGACGCAGTTGCCGCAGGTGCCGTCGCAGATGCAGAAGGTCGCGGCGCCGCAGTCGCAGTTGTCGTACTCGCCGCCGCACTCGTACGCCGCCCGGGCGGACGCGGGCAGCAGCCCGATCCCGAGCAGCGCCAGGGCGGCCAGGCAGGCGCGGCTCATGGCCGCACCCCCGGCCGCCGCAGGCGGCCCACCAGCAGCCGGCCGCTGGCCCAGTCGCTCCAGGCCAGCCTGCCGCCGTCGGCGGAGAAGGCGGGCTGGAAGGGCAGGCCCGAGGACCACAGCTCGGTCTGCGACCCGTCCGCGGCCGACCACCACACCAGCGCCGAGGAGGCGAACGGCGCGTCCGCGGAGGGCCCGGGGGCGCGCTCGGTTCCGGCCACGGGCCGGGCGAACACCAGCCCGGAGCCGTCCGGGGCCCAGGCCGGGTGGGCGCCCGGGAGCCGCCAGCTCGCCCCGCCGGCCAGGTCCGCGACGACCAGGGCCGGCGCGCTGAGGTGCCCGAGGCAGAAGGCCACCAGGCGTCCGTCGGGCGACGGCCGCACGTCCCAGGCCCCCTCCGCCAGCACCTGGACCCCCCAGGGCCGGAGCACGGCCAGCCGCCCGGTGTACTCCGCGAACACGAGCACGCTGGAGCCGGCCGTGATCCACTCCTGCCCGGACTCATCCAGCGCGGGCCGCGCCGCGTCCACGCGCCCGTCCGGCGTCCAGCCGGCCGCCGCGGGCGAGGCCGGCGCGAGCTCCTCCAGGAGGTCGCCGGCCTCCGACAGGGTGAACAGCCCGTGCCCGCCGCGGCCCGAGGCCAGCAGCAGGCGGCCGTCGGGCGACCAGCGCGGGCCGACCAGGAACCGCCCCCCGCCCTCGAGCGTCCGCACCGCCTCGAGGGCCACCGGGGGCCCGGCCAGGGCGGAGCTCGACAGGATCGTCACCAGCAGACCCGGCAGCGAGGGCAGCCTGGCGAACATGACGCACCTCCCGGGGGCTTCCGGAGCGGACAGGCTCAGGGCGTGGCGCTGAAGGTGTCCGGCCGGACGTCCACGATCCCCACCTGGTCCTTCTCCGAGACCACCAGGCTGGCGCCGCTGGTGACCGAGTCCTGCAGCAGCGCGAGCATCGCCTGGTACTTCGGCTGGGTCAGGTAGAGGAAGTGGATGGCGGCGGAGTAGATGAGCTGCACCTCCGCGCCCTCGGCCGTCTCGTCCACGGAGTGCGCCGGGCTCACGTACGGCAGCTCGAGGTCCTGGATGCGCCGGGTCTCGGGCTCGAGCTCCAGGTACACCGGGCGCGTGTTGTCCAGGGAGTGCTGCAGCATGTCGCGCCACAGATCCCCGCGCGCGGTGCCCACCTCGAGCGTCACGTCCGCGCGGTCGCGCAGATCCGCGGTGACCACGCCGTCCACGGGCGCGGACAGGGCGACCACCAGATCCACGACCACCGACTCGGGCGGGTCGCCCAGCGTCTCCCCGCCCCCGCACCCGGCCAGCACGAACAGCGAGGCGCCGAGCCCGAAGCACACCCACGACCTGCGCAGCCAGCGGATCATCGTCCACCTCCCCGGCGACAGGTGCCGTCTGGGAGTATCCTAGCTCCAAACGGGGCCGAGGGTGTAGCCTGAGGCCGGAGGTCGAGGCACCATGCCGCGCGCGCGCGCGAGGGGTACCGGGTCGCCCCTGCAGATCGACGTGAGGCTCACCCTCCTGGACGGCCAGGGCCAGCACTTCATGGGCATCGGCGTGTACTGGCTGCTCGCGGGCATCGACCGGCACCGCTCCATCCGCGAGGCCGCGCGGGAGATGGAGCTCTCGTACCCGAAGGCGCTGCGCATGCTCGCGAAGCTGGAGGCCGGGATCGGCCACCCGATCCTGGTCCGCCACAAGGGCGGCAGCCAGCGGGGGGGCACCGAGCTGACCTCGCAGGGACGAGATCTGCTGGGGCGCTACGCCGACCTGCTGGGGCGCGTGCGGCGCTTCGCCGACGGCGCCTTCGCCGCGGCGTTCGCCGCGCCGCTCGAGGGCGGCGGGGGCTAGCGGCGCGGGCTCAGGGCACGACCGGGTCGATCTCGATCACCCCACGCTGCGTCGCGTCCACCTTCTCGAGCATCTTCCAGCGGAACATGCCCAGGCTGGCGAGCGTGCCGCCCAGGTACGCCGGCACGTCGGCGTCGCCGGTCATGTCGTAGTCCACGATGAGGGTCTTGCCCTCCATCTCCGGGTAGAGCGGGTCCTTGTCGCCGGGGCTGCCGACGTACACGTACCCGTGGTCCCGCAGGAAGGCGAAGGTGGGCAGCTTCGTGGTGTCGCTGTCGAGCCGGGTGCGCAGGGGGTCGAAGCCGTCCCGCGCCACGCAGTTGACCGGCGTGTCGTCGGCCTGGGTCACCCCGGCCTCGGCCAGGATGGCCGAGAAGCGCACCCCCCGGCGGGTGACCATCTCGAACACGTCCGCGTCGATCTTGTTGGCGCCGGTCAGCTCGGCCACGGCCAGCCCGTTGATGCTCGTCTCCTGGGGCGCCCCGGCGCCGATCTGGAAGCTGACCACGTCGAACTCGCAGTCCGCCACGGCGCCTTCCATGAAGGTGAACACGGTGGGGTTCTCGTTGCCATCGTCGCCGCAGCCGACCGCCAGGCCGAGCGCCAGCAGGGCCGCCACCAGGGGCATGAGCTTGAGGGACCGCATCGTTATTCCTCCTCGTCGTGATGGCGGCGCTACATGCGTCCGCCGAGGCCAAAGACGAACTCACGGCCGGGCCTGGGCTCGAAGCTCCCCACGTTGTAGTCGGCGCCGAGCAGGTTGAGGCCGTCCACGTAAGCGTAGAGCGCGCTCACCTCGTCGAAGGCGAAGTCGTACCGCAGGTGCGCGCCGAGCAGCACGTACCCCGCGAGCCGGTCCTCGATCCACACCCCGCTCAGCGTGTCGAAGTAGTAGGCCTGCTGGCCGGAGCTGTAGGAGACCTGCACCCCCCCGGTCAGGCCGAAGTCGGTGAGCGCCCGGGCGCCGGCCAGCACGCGGTGCGGGGTGCGGTAGTCGAGCGGCCGATCGCGGTCCAGGTCCCGGGAGTAGAGGTAGCGGTAGCCGGCCAGGAGCTGCAGCCACCCGAGCGGGCGGTAGCGGACCTCGAGCTCCACGCCGGCGGTCAGCGCCTGCCCGACGTTGGCGTAGGCGTCGCGGTACTTGTCGATGAGATCCTCGATGGAGTTGAAGAAGCCGCGCGCGGAGGCCTCGAGCCCCGCCACGGGGAAGCCCTTGGCGTCGAAGCCCGCCTCCACCATCCAGGCGCGCTCGCTGTCCAGGTCCGGGTTGCCGCCGAGGGAGTTGGAGAACAGCTCCTTCAGCATGGGGAAGCGCACCTTGTGGCCGGCCGCGGCCACGAGCTGGAGGCCCTCGGCCACCGAGCACTCGGCCACCAGCCGCCCCTCGAAGGCCGGGATCACCCGGTCGTCGACGGCGTAGGAGGTCTCGCGGATCTCCTCGGTCCCCAGGGACAGGCCGGCGACCCCGAGCCCCCCGCTCAACCGCCAGGCGCCGAGCACCTGGGTGTCCTCCAGCGCGGCGGAGTAGGTGTGCGCCGAGTAGCGCTCGAAGGGGGTCCAGGTGGTCTGCGCCCCGCCGCGCGGAACCGGGATCTCGCGCTGCCGGTGCACGTCGAGGTTGTAGCGCAGGGATGCGTCCAGCCGGTTGCCGTCGTTCAGCGACCAGGAAGCCTGCACCGCGGCCCCGTAGCTCTCGTTGGCGTAGGCCGAGGCCACGAACCAGGCCAGGGGGTTGGTGGTCAGGTGGGTGTAGCTCGCGTCCTCGTAGTCGCGCAGCTCGTCCCGGTGCACGTGGACGTAGAGCTGCCCACGCACCTCCAGGAAGCCCCAGCTGGACGACAGGTCCTCGAGCGCGGGCCCGTAGACGCCGGACAGCCCCACCAGCGCCGTGTCGTAGTCGCTGAAGCGCCAGTAGCGCACGTAGCCGGAGCCCTCGAAGGGCGGGATGCCGCGCGGGGAGTCGATCAGATCGACGAACAGGCTGAGGCTCTGGTTGCGCCGCGGCGCGTACTTGGCCAGCAGCGCGACCGAGCTCCGGGCGTAGTCGCTGCCCTCGCGCAGGCCCCCGTCCTCGTGGTACTGGGCGTTCTGCTCCGTCTGCTCGAAGTCGTCCGCGATGACGTAGCCGTCCGCGCGCTCGTACCCGGCCCCGAGCTGGAGGGTGAAGTCGGACAGCCGGGTGCAGGCCCGCAGCCTGCCGCCGTAGAGCAGCAGCGCCCCGTCGTGGGGCCGGCCGCCGTAGAGCGAGGCGTCCACGGCGCCGTCGCAGCCCGCGGGCACCCGCAGGGCCAGCACCCCGCCGGCCGAGTTGGGCCCGTGCGCGAGCGAGGCGATGCCCCGCTCCAGGGTGATGCTGCCGAGGGAGAAGACGGGCAGCGAGGAGATGTCGAAGTGACCGTCGTACACCTCGCGGATGGGGATGCCCTCGATGGTGACCAGGACCGAGCGCTCGTCGAAGCCGCGGATCTGGAGCGTGGCCCCGGCCTTGGGCCCCTGCTGGATGTCCACGCTCGGCTCGGCCGCGATGGCCTCGGGCAGGTTGCGGGCGCCGCGCAGCGAGATCTCCCGCGCGTCGACCTGGGTGATGGTCCCGGGCGGGGGCGGCCGCTTGCCCACGATCACCGTGGTGGCCTCGACCTCCTGGCAGGCGGGGTCCTGCGCATCCTCGCCGTCGCAGGCGGGCTCGTCCGCCGGGGGCGCGGGCTCCTCGGCGCGGGCCAGCGGCGGGCCGAGGAGCAGCCAGGAGCAGGTCGCGCACGCCGCGAGCCACGCTGCCCGACACGACCGCTTCCTCGTCGCCTGCTCCACCGCGGACCCCTCTCCGGCCTCCACCGCCCCACGACGCGGGCCGATATTACCGATCGCATACATCGGAACGCAACAGATTTGTCTGCGCGCCCGGGCCGGGGACCTGTCCGCAGCTTCCAGGTCTGACCGGGCTGCGAGACCGATCTATCCGTGGTAGGTTGGGACACGTGGAGGTCGCCGTGCGCGCATGGACACCAGGGCTCCTGGGGATCGCGCTGCTCCTGGTCCAGGGCTGCTCGGAGCAGGCGGACCCGGGGGACAGCGGCCAGGACGTCGAGGACGGTCTCGACGCAGCGGACGAGGGCGAGCCCGGAGATGAGGGCGATCCCGGCCCGGCCGACGGGGACCCGACCACGCTCCCGCTCGGCCTGGAGGCGGTCTACCGCGTGAGCGGCCCCGGCGGGGTGGACGTAGGCTCGGCGGCCTGGGTCGAGGCGGACGGCCGCCTGTGGGTGGCCTGGGAGCGCTTCGACGCGGCGTTCACCTCGAGCGCGCTCTGGCTGGCGAGCTCCGCGGACGGCGCGGCCTGGAGTCCGCCGGGCGCGCTCCTCGCGGGCGGGCCGGCCTACCGGGCCAGCCCATCCTCCGCCACGCTCGCTGGACAGGGCTGGGTTTACTTCGCCGAGGCCGCCGACCTCTATGGCCAGGTCTCGCTGCGCCGCGCACGCGTGGCGGGCGGCGCGGCCGGGACGCCCGAGGCGCTGGCCACGGTGCCGGGGCTCGGCTCGCTGCTCTCCTGGCCGCGTTTCCTGGCCTTGTCGGGCGGCCGGGTGGCGCTCGCCTTCCGCGATGGGAGCGGCCGACCCCGGGTGGCCTACTCCGCGGACGGCGTGCTGTTCGATCCACCCGTCACGGTCCACACGGGAGCTGCGGCCATGGCCGCGCTGGGCCAGGCCCCGGACGGCTGGCTGGCCTACGCCTACCAGACCGGCACGGGCGGGAGCATGTCCTCCTGGGTGCGCACCTCGGCCGACGGGCAGGCCTGGGATGAGCCGGTCGAGGTGAGCGCCTCCTCGACCAACGTGCACGACACCACCCTCGTCCCACGACTCGACGGAGGGCTGGACCTCTACTACATCTGGCCCTGCTCGGCCGCGGGCTTCTGCCTCCACCGCCGGGCGCTCGCGGCGGACGGCAGCCTCGGCCCCGAGCAGCAGGTCACCCTGCCCGAGGTGGGCGAGACCTCCAAGCCCGAGGGCCTGCGCCTGCCCGACGGACGTCTGCTCCTCCTGTGGGCCGAGATCTCCCAACGCGGCGCGGGCGGCGAGCCCAGCGAGCAAATCCTCTCTGGCTGCCTCCTGGCCGGCGACGCCCCGCCCGTCGAGTGAGCGAGCACGGGTCTTGGAGGCACCCATGCGCGCCACGCACCTCACCCGACCTGGACCGAGCCGCCGGACACTCCCCGGACTCGCGCTGTGCGCCTGGCTGTGCCTGCTCCCGGCCTGTCAGGACAGCGGCCCGGACGGGCCCGGGACACGGCGCTGGACCTACCGCGCCATCGGCGGCTTCTCCATGGGCTCGGTGAGCGCCGCCTTCCTGGGCCTCCGGCACCACGAGCTGTTCGACCAGCTCGTCCCGCTGGGCGGCCCGCTCGAGCTGGCGGGCATGATGCACACGCTCCAGACCGAGGTGTTCGGCGGCTTCTGCGTGCCGCCCGAGGGCGGCCGGATGTGCCCGGCGCCCGGGGCCGGCCAGGACTACGAGCACCTCGACCTGGGTCACGGGATGGGCGGCACGAACCGCACCGGCATGCTGCAGGCCTTCCTGGGCGCGGCCATCGCCTGGGGCAACTTCATGAGCGTCAACCCCGCGCACGCCTACCTGCCGCCGGGCGTGCCGGAGGAGTACCTGCTCGAGCCGTCCCGCTTCTGCGAGGAGCCCGTGCGCCTCGAGGGCTTCCATGACTGGCGCTACAACCCGGACGGAGCGCTCCCGGTGATCACCTTCTGCGACAACGCCGGGAGCACGCCCGGGGCCTTCGACCCCGCGCTGCCCTCCACCTTCCCGGTCGAGATCGCGCTGGCCGTGGACCTCGACGGGGACGGCCGGCGCGGCCCGGGCGAGCCCGTGCTCTTCTGGGGCGGCGAGCGCTTCGACGACGTGGGCGCGGACGGCCTGGCGAGCGCGGCCGAGCCCGGCCACGACCCGGCCACGAACCCCGATCCGTCCGGCGACGACTTCGCGCCGCTGGCGAACCCCCTGGGGACCGAGGGCGACCACACCTGGCAGCCGGGCGAGCCCTACCTCGACCTCGGCCTGGACGGCGTGGCCGGGACGGCCGAAGGCCCCTGGGACGTGGGCGAGGGCAACGGGGTCTACGATCTCAACCCGGCCATCGTGCGCCAGCAGGATCTGTACGATCCCCGCCGGCTGCTGCAGGCCCTGCCCGAGGAGGACCTGGCGCGCCTCGACTTCTACCTGGACGTGGGGGTGCGCGATCACTTCCGCTTCCGGCCCCTCATGGAGGCCTTCGCCGGGGAGCTCGGCGCGCGCGGCCGGCCGGTGGACGTGCGGCCCGGGTTCGAGGCCCTGCTGGAGGCGGGCTACGAGGGCGCCTTCGACATCCACCACATCGACTGGTCGAGGGTCGGCCGCGACGTGTTCGTGCTCTACGGCGACGAGCAGGCGAGCGCCGCCGACATCCAGGCCGGCGACGGCGGCCACGTGGGCACGGCCACCCAGCTCATGCACCGCTTCTTCGGCATGCTGGCCTTCGTCTCGCGCACCTGGCCGCGCCCCGATCTCCGCCCGCTGTCCCCGCCCGGGACGGCCCAGGTGCTCGCGCGCACCTACCCGAGCGCCATCCTGGGCGGCGAGCGGCCCTACTGGATCTACCTGCCGCCGGGCTACGCCGAGCGGCCCGACACCCGCTACCCGGTGCTCTACCTGCTGCACGGCATGGGCATGGAGCCCGAGCTGATGACCACCAGCGTGCTCTTCACCGAGCCGTGGATGAACGAGGGCGCGCTGGCCAAGTTCATCATCGTGTTCCCCGACGGCCGCTGCGGCCAGGACTGCGTGGCCGGGACCTTCTACGTGAACCAGTCCGGCCGCCACCTGCCGCCCCGGCGCTACGAGGACTCACTCATCCAGGAGCTCATCCCCCACATCGACGCGACCTACCGCACCCGCGCGCCCGAGGAGCTGCCTTCCACGGTTCCGTGAGGAAGAATTCGTTGAGGGGGCAGCTCCGCCTCGAACATCGAGTAACCCGGGTCCTGCATCCCCAGGCGCGCGTAGGCCTCCTGGGCAGCGCGGTTGTCCCGCGCCACGTACAGGCGCAGGCCGCACACGCCGGGCGCGCTCCGTGCGAGCCCCAGGACGTGCGCGTAGAGCGCCCGCAGCACGCCCAGGCGGCGGCAGGCCGGGGGCACGTATACGCTCTGGATCCACCACCACTCGCCGGCGCGCCAGTCGCTCCACTCGCGGGTCAGCATCAGGGTGCCGGCCGGCACGGCGCCCGACTCTCCGACGCGCTCGGCCACGAAGTAGCGCGCCCGGGCCGGGTCCTCGAGACCCAGCCGGACTCCCCGCCCGAGCGTGTCCGGATCGAGCCGCCTGCGCTCGGTCTCCCAGGCCATGGCCGCAGCCCAGGCCGTGAGCCGCTCCGCGTCCGCCAGCGCGGCGTCCCGCACGCGGATCCCGCCGTCCTCGCTCAGCATGCCGACCTCCTCGGAGTTTTCAGGGCCATCCTAGTGGCGTGTCGACCGCGGGGACAAGATAGGCATGATCCTCTTTAGAAGAGACAGCCTCGAGGGGCGAGGGGCGGGCCTGTCGCTGCAGGCAGCCCTGGCGCATCGGGGACTGGTCAGCTCGGCGCAGGGTTGTCAGGACTCCGCGGCGCCTGGCGGCGCCTCGCTGGGGCTTCGCCCCAGACCCCAGGCTCCTTCTTCCTCGGGCCCAGCGGCCAGCGCCTCAGGCGCGCTTTCACGGTGATATCGGACCTCCATCGCTCCTCCCATTCAGAATGGTCCCGCGAAGCCCGGCCCGAGCAGTTCCGGGCCGGCTGCTCACTTGTTCGGCGGGTAGATCTCCTGGACGCAGCGCACCCCGATCGAGGCGGAGGAGGAGCCGGGCGCGGCGGACGACCGGGCGGACGCTCGCAGCCCGGCCGCGGGCTCCTCGAAGCTGCCGCCCCTCACCACCTTGAGCCCGGTGTCCGTGTCCGGCCCGCGCGGGTCCTCGCAGCCCTGCGCGCAGCTTGCGTAGCCGTCCGCCTGGTACCAGTCCCCCACCCACTCGGCCAGGTTGCCGGCGAGATCGCACACGCCCTCCTGGCTGGCGCCGCCGGGCTTCGAGCAGCCCGGTCCCGGCGCACCGGCCGCGCAGGCGTCGTAGCTGGCCAGCTCGCAGGTTGGCTCGTCCGCGCCCCACGGGTACACCCGGGTCCCGGCGGCCGAGGCGGCCGCCTCCCACTGCGCCTCGGAGGGCAGACCGGACCAGAAGCGCCAGTCGCAGAAAGCCTTCGCGCCGAACCAGGTGACCCGGACCACCGGGAGATCCTCGGAGCCGGAATCCGGCGTCCACACGCCATCGACCTGGTGCAGCCTGACCTCCGGCGCTGCGGCGTCGAGGCAGGCGTGGCCGGCGCAGTCGTTCCCCTGGTCGGAGAGGAACAGGGCGAAGTCCGCGTTGCTGGCCTCGCGGGCGTCCATCACGAAGGGGTTGAGGGTCACGCGGTGGACGGGCAGCTCGTCGGCCGCGCCCGCGGCGGAGCCCATCGAGAAGGTGATCGCGCCGCCGCTCGCGGGGACGCGGAGCTGCGGGGTGAGCGGCCGAGGGAGGCCCCGCGCGGTCGTGTACACGCAGGTGGCGGGCAACCCCTCGGCCAGCAGCGTCTCGTCGCTCTGCCGCCGCACGCTCAGCCTGTCGGCGTTGGAGAGGCAGGGGCGGGCGCCGATGCAGGTCTCGCCGAACTCCCAAACGAAGTGCAGGTCGTCGAAGCCGACCCCCATGCGGGTCCAGCCGTGGTGCAGGAACTCGAGCAGGAACCTGCCGTCCGGGAGCCGCTCCACCCGATCGTCCCGGCAGAGGTAGCCTTCCCGGACGGTGTAGTTCGGGTCCCAGAAGGTCATGCCGGTGGGCTCGGCCTTGACGAAGGCCAGCGCGTGGATGCCCTCGTAGTCGAGGGTGCAGAGCTGCTGGAGGTCCGAGAAGGTGTGCTGGTCCCCCATCTCGTCCGTGAGGACGTGCTCCACAGGGGGCGCGTAGGGGAAGGCGCAGCCCGTGCCAGTGCCTCCGTCCCCGTCCGCCTCCCCGTCTGCGTCGGGCAGGCCCCCGTCACCGCTCCCTCCCCCGCCGTCACAGCCGGCCCAACCCAGGACCACGAACAGCGCTGCGAACACGCGCACCGCAGAATTCATGCAGACCTCCACGAGCCCTGGATCGGATGCACCCATCCTAGTCGATCCGCCACCCGACCACCACCCACGCGGGAGCAAGCCGCAGAGCTCTTCGGCGAGGACGCGCCGCGGGAGCGGCCTTGTGGCGGCCGCGCGCTGGGCGCTAGAATCACGGCATGCGCACCCTGACGAGCCTGCTCGCCGCCTGCCTGTGGACCTCCTGCGGCTCCCTCGCGGGCTGCGGGGCGGAGCCCCAGGGCGAGACCTGCGACACCTCGGAGGCCGGGCGGCTGCCCTCCGTCCAGGCCGCGGTCTACCTCGACGGGGACCGCTCGGACCGCTCGGTGTACGGCTCGCGCCGGGATCCCCGCGACACGTTCCTGAAGGGCGTCGAGGTCTCGCTGCTGGGCGGCGAGGAGCGCACCTTCACCACCTGCGGGTACGGCTTCGCGGCCTTCGGCCAGGTCGAGCCCGGGCTGCACCTGGTGACCTTCCCGCTGGCCGAGGGCCAGTGGACCACCTCGCGGAACCTGCCCCAGCGCCTGCCCGGCGCGGTGCGGGCCGGCGCGATCCGCCTGGTGGCCATCGGCGACAGCCTGCCGGTGATGGGCGCCGCGCGGCGCTTCCCGGAGCTCGTGGCCGAGCGCCTGGGGGAGCTCGGCCAGGTGACGCTCTCCAACCTGGCCGAGGCCGGCTCCACCACCGAGGACTGGCTGCCCGGCCAGCCGAACTTCGAGGCGAGCCGCGCGGCCCTGGCCGAGGCGGACCTGCTGCTCGTCTCGCTGGGCGGCAACGACGTGCTGTACTTCGCGGACGAGAAGTTCTCGTCCGGGGACATGGCCGGGCTGTACGACGGCCTGCTGCCCTTCCTGACCGAGGTGCTCGCCCGCATCCGCGCCATCCTGGCCGCCGTCCGCGTGGACAACCCCAGCGTGGACGTGGCCTGGCTGCTGTACCCCAACTACGGCCGCTCCGAGCGCTGGGGGGAGTGGGTCGGCGAGGCGCTGCAGCCGAGCGTGGTCGCCAAGCTCGACGAGGGGCTCACGCTGCTGCGCGACGCCTTCAGCCCGCAGGACCGGATCCTGCTGGTGGACGTGTACCAGGCCTGGGCCGAGGTGCCGCGCCTGGACGACTACCTGATCGACGAGCTGCACTTCAACCCGGCCGGCCACGATCTCGTGGCCGACGAGTTCCTCAAGGCCCTGGGCGGGGCGCGCCTGGACGGCGAGCGGCCCTTCGGCGCGAAGCAGAGCTTCGGCCTGAGCCCGGACGAGTGAGCTCCTGGGGAGGTCCGGCGAGGGGGCGGGTCGCGGGCCGACTCCCTACTGACCCTGCTCGTAGCAGCCGCGGTCGAGGGCCAGGACCGTGGCGCGATCCACGCCGTCGAGCGAGGTCCCCGGCGCGAGCAGGGCATCGAGCGTGCCCGGGTCCACGCCCGTGTCGAGCGCCGTGCTGCCCGGCGCCAGGTGGCTGTCGCCCTCGTCCACGAACAGCGCGTCCGCGGCCCCGAGCAGCTCGACGCCGGTCTCGGTGTAGCTGCCGCTCGCGGCGTCGAAGCCGTCGTGGAGCGCGCTCGCGTTCTTCGCGCTCACGGACACCGCCTGGTAGGAGAGCGGCGGGTCGAGCGCGGCGGCGCCGGTGTCCCCGCTCGCGCGGCGCTGGGCGCGCAGCAGCGGCACGGGCGCGATGGACTCGGCCGCCAGGTCGACGAACACCGCGCCGTCCGCGGCCGCCACGTCGAGGAAGGCCTGCGGGACCTGGTTGCCGACGCCGATCAGCCGGCAGGTCAGGTTGACCAGCTTGGCGTTGGAGGGCGTGCTGGCGTTCGACTCCGAGTTGCGCGGCCCCAGCCGGACGCAGGCGCGGAAGCCGCCCCACACCAGCGAGTCCTGCACCACCGTCCGGGTGCCCAGGTAGAAGCCCGCGTACAGCCCGAGCTCGGTGCCGCTCGAGGCGAGCCTGAGGCGCTCGAGGCGGTGCGGCGGCCAGTCGGCCTGCTCCGCCCGGTCCTCGGTGTACACCCCCCAGTTGTCGCCGGACCGGGCCGCGTCCAGGCGCACGGTGAGGTCGGAGACGAGCACCGGGTCGGCGATCTTCTCCAGCAGGATCAGCGTGGCGTCGTGGCGGTTGTAGACGTCGAGGCCCTCGAGCAGGGCGTCGTCGTAGGCGTTCTCCAGCACCACCTCGTCCACCGCGGCGCCCATCCCGCGCAGGCGGACCGGCCAGCCGAGCAGGGCGAAGCCGGCGTACGGGCTGGCCGAGGGGAACACCTGCACCTCGGCGCCCGGCCAGGCCGACCAGACCGCCTCCTGCACGTCCTGGCCGATCGCGTCGGCGTCCAGATCGCAGCCCTCGCCGCCGCAGTCGCCCCGGCCGAGGCGGACCACCTGGCGCCGCGGCAGGCCGAGCGCGCTCGGCCGCTGGAAGGCGCCCGGGCGCGCCCCCGCCAGGCCCGCCAGCTCCACCCCGTCCAGGCTGGTCCCCTCCCCGGCCACCGGCCCGGCCACGCGCTGGGCCGAGTCCGCCAGGAAGCGCGGGGAGCGCGGGGACTCCAGCTCGGCGGGCGCGAGCAGGTTGTCGACGACCCGGGTGCCCGGATCGCCCGGGTTGTGGCCGGTGGCGACGCCGGCGAACCCCTCGACCAGGTTGCCGCTGAGCACCAGATCGACCGCGGCCAGATCGGCCCAGACCAGCACGGGCTCCTCCTGGGCCAGCGACAGCACGACGTTGTTGGCGAAGGTGAAGCCCCGCGAGCCGGATGCGTCGATGGGCGAGGCGTCGTTGGCCTGGAACAGCACGAAGGTGTTGTGGACCAGGCGCACGTCGGCGCGGCCCTGGACCTGCAGCTCCAGCTCGAAGTAGCCGTAGAAGTGGCAGTTGCGCACCGTGCAGGCGTCGCCCAGCGCCACCGGCGGCCCGATGCCGTTCGTGCCGCGCACCTCCGGATCGACGGCGAAGGCGGTCACGCGCTCGATCAGGTGCCCCCGCGTGGCGCCGGCCGGGGTGGCCGCGGCGGGCCAGGCGGAGATGGCGTAGTCGTTGTCGTACACCACCAGGATGGTCAGGCCGTCCACGTGCACCCCGTCGCCCGCGAGCTGCAGCGCGCCGTTGTCGGCGTCGCGGGGCGCGGCCAGCACCACGTGGGCCGGGTCGACGCCCGGGGCCGCGCCGACGAAGGAGCCGCCCGGGACGTGCACCGGTCCGGTGAAACGCCCGGGCAGGTCGGCCTGGCCGTGGAGCAGGAAGCGGGCGCCCTCGGCCGGCGCGGCCTGGCTCGCGGCGATGAGCCCGCCGGCCCCGGCGTGGTCGCAGGTGGTGACGGGCGTGCCGTCGGGCAGCTCGTGCGGGCAGGAGTCCGGCTCCGGCCCCACGTGGAGCTCCGGGCAGCCCCCGGCGTTGGGCGTGTGGGCGCAGGCGTCGGTGCCCGCGTCGCAGGCGTCCAGCGTGCAGGGCACGCCGTCGTCGCAGCTCGGGGGGCTGCCCGCCTGGCAGCCGAGCGCCGGATCGCAGCCCTCGGCGCCGTCGCAGAACTCCCCGTCGTCGCACTCGAGCGGCTGGCCGTCCACGCAGCCGGCCCGCGGGTCGCAGGTCTCCTGGCCGGTGCACACGTCGCCGTCGTCGCAGTCCCCGTCGCGCGGCAGGTGGCTGCAGGCGTCGGCGTCCTCGTCGCAGGCGTCCTGGGTGCAGCCGACGCCGTCATCGCACGCCGGGGGCTCCTCCTGGCACCTCCAGTCCACGCAGCGCGGCGTGCCCGTGCACCACAGGAGGTCGTCCGGGCAGTCGGCGTCGGCCTGGCAGTGCTCGCCCAGCCACTGCAGCGAGACGCTCGCCTCGCGCGGGGCGCCCTCGCCCACCACCACCGCGCTGCAGCCGCGCAGCCGGACCGCCAGGGAGCCGTCCTGCGCCTCGGCGAAGAAGAGCTTGTCCCCGGCGGCCTCGAGGTCCAGCCCGGCGGGGCTGCCCGCGAGGGGGTAGCCGAGGGTGACCTCCGCCTCGATGGCGTAGCCCGGCTCCCCCGGGGAGGCCAGGCCGGACAGGAGCTCCACGCAGTCCGCGCCCTGGCCAGGGGCGATGGCCACGAGCCGCAGCCACTCCGTGGCCTGGCGGGCGGCCTCGTCCGGGAAGACGACGCGCAGGGTGAACGGCTCGCCCCCGCCGCAGCCGGCGAGCAGCAGCGCGGTCAGCAGCAGGGGCGAGGGGCGGCGGGCCATGGCGTCTCCTCAGCGGACGTCGACGTCCCAGTGCAGCGGATCGGGCCCCGTGTCCAGGGTGGCGCCCAGCACCCCGCCGGTGACGGCCCCGGCCACCACCACCCCCACCACGGTCCAGAACCACCAGCTCGCGTACCAGCGGCCGGGCTCCTCGGGCTCCAGCGCGGGCGGCGGCGGGGCCGCGACCGGGGCCGGGGCGACCACGGGCGGCGCGGGCACGGCCCGCAGCTCGAGCGGCGCCTCCGGCGAGCCCACGCGGGCCAGCACCCCGCCGTGCTCGTTGAAGGCCTCGAACCAGTAGGTGAACTCGTCTGCCAGGTAGCGCTCGGGCAGCTTGAAGGCCACCCCCTTGGGCCCGTCCACGAGCACCGACAGCTCGCGCAGGCCCCCGGCGGTCCGGTAGCGCAGCCGCAGGCCCTTGACCATCCTGAGCGGATCGGCCTCCAGCCGGGCCACCAGGCGCAGCTCCCGCAGCGCGCCGGACACGACCGGCGGCACGTGGGACACGCGCAGCGGCGGCTGGTCGACGCTCAGCCCGAGCGCCGTGGTGAACCCGGAGCGCATCTTGGGCGACAGGTCCTCGCCCAGGCGGAAGGCGGGCTCGATGGCCAGCAGCCGGCGGAAGACCTCCACGGCCTCCGCCTCGCGGCCGAGCGCCGTCAGGCACAGCCCCTGCATGCGCAGCGCGGCCACCAGCTCGCCGGGTCCGCTCCCGGGCTCGCGCAGCACGGCCTCGGCCAGCTTGAGCGCCTTGCCGTACTCCATGGCGATCAGGAGCTGCTCGGCCTGCTCGAGGGGCTCGGCGGCCCGGGCCGCGCAGGGCAGCAGGCCGAGTGCCAGGACGAGCAGCCAGCGCATGCGTGGCCTCCGGTGCGGCAGGATCCCCCACGTCGGTCCGGATGGTAACACGCCCCCCCCGGGCCGGACAACGGCGCGCCGCGAGGCGGGCGGGGCCTACCGCTCGGCCCGGACCTTCTCCACGGTGAAGGAGATGTGCCAGGGCCCGTAGGCGTTGCTGGTCACCCCGTTGCGGGTGCTGGCCATGAAGCTCTTCTGCGGGCCGAGCACGCGCACCCGGACGACGCCGGGCTGCCCGGGCTGCAGCACCCCGCTGTGCACCGCGGCCGTGCCCAGGTGGGAGTCGCTGGTGAACACCTCGCTGCCCCACACCGAGCCCTGGGTCGAGCCGGTCACCTCGTACAGGTAGGTCCGGCCGATGTCCTTCTCCGACAGGCTCAGGTTGCCCGGGTCCTGGCGGACGTTCGACACCTGGCGGGCCGCCTCGCGCAGCGCCAGGGCCTCGTCCAGCTTGCCGGCCCGGGTGTACTGGTCCTGGAGGGCGCGCAGCTTCCGCTCGGCCGCGTCGCGGGCCGGCGCCAGCTCGGCCTCCAGGGCCTGGCGGATGGGCTCCATCTTGGCCTCGGCCCGCGCCGCCGCGGCCGCCTCGGTCCGCTGGAACTCCTCCAGCACGGCCCGGGCCTCGGGCGGCAGGGCCTCCTCGCCCGCCCGCGCCGCGCCCGGGAGCGCCGCCAGGGAACAACCGATCGCCAGGAATGCCCACGTGCTCGCCCGCATGTCGATCCCTCCTTCGAGCTCCCCTGTGCAGACGCGCGGATTGTACCCCCGGTCTGCGGCCAGCCGCCACCTCGCGCTTGCCATATGCCGCGGCGCGTAATAGGCTCGCCTTCGTCCCAGAGAGCCCACCCGGGAGCGAGGAGCGGAGGCGGCATGGACTTCACCTTCTCCGAGGAGCAGCAGGCCTACCGCCGGCAGGTGCTGGCCTTCGCCCGCAAGGAGATCGTCCCGCGCTGCCGCGAGCACGATCTGCGGGGCGAGTTCGACCGGCAGGCCTTCCGCCGCCTGGGCGAGTTCGGTCTGCTGGGGCTGCACCTGCCGGAGGAGTACGGCGGGGCCGGCGCGGACGTGGTCACCACCGTGATGGCCGGCGAGGCGCTGGGCGAGGCCGGTGTGGACGGCGGCCTGTGCCTGGCCTACGGGGCGCACACCTTCCTGTGCGCGGACACGCTGCTCCGCCACGGCTCCGAGGAGCTGAAGCGGTGCCTGCTGCCCGGGCTCGCCTCCGGCGAGCTGGTCGGCTGCATGGGGCTGACCGAGCCCGGTGCCGGCTCGGACGTGGCCGCGCTGCGCACCCGGGCCGAGCGCCGGGGCGACGAGTTCGTGCTGAACGGCTCGAAGATCTTCATCACCAACGGGCCGCTCGCGGACGTGGCCGTGGTGTACGCCAAGACCGACCCGGCCGCCGGGCACGCCGGCATCTCGGCCTTCGTGGTCGAGCGGGGCACGCCGGGCTTCAGCGCCGGGCCGCCGCTGCACAAGCTGGGGGTGCGCACCAGCCAGACCTCGGAGCTCTTCTTCGACGACTGCCGGGTGCCGGCCGGGAACCTGCTGGGGACCGAGGGGGCCGGCTTCCTGATGGCCATGCAGACGGTCGAGTGGGACCGCTCGGCGCTGGTGGCCCCGTTCATCGGCAGCGTGTCCTACGCGCTCGAGCGCGGGGCCCGCTACGCCCGCGAGCGGGTCCAGTTCGGCCGGCCGATCGCCGAGTTCGAGGCGGTCCGGGCCAAGCTGGCCGAGCTGACCCTCTTCATCGAGGCCGCGCGCGGGCTGGTCTACCGCATCGCCTGGTGCAAGGACCAGGGCCGGCCGCTGAACCACCTCGAGGCGGCGGTGGCCAAGCTGTTCGTGGGCGACTGGTCGCTGGGGCCGGCCAACGCCGCGCTCACCCTGTTCGGCGGCTACGGCTACTGCCACGAGTACGACGTGGAGCGGGTGTTCCGCGACGGCCGCCTGGCGGCCATCGGCGGCGGCACCTCCGAGATCCAGAAGATGATCATCTCCAAGCTGATGTAGGCGGACCCCATGGACTACGAGCTGAAACCCGAGGAGACCGCGCTGGCGGCGCGCGTCGAGGCGCTGCTGGGGGCGAACCCGGACCTCACCGCCGGCGCGGCCCGGGCCTGGCTGGCCCGGCTGGGGGAGTGCGGCTACCTCGCGGCCGGGCCCGGCGCGGACGTCGCGCGGCTGCTGGCCGGCAAGGCCCTGGCCGCCCGCGCGCCCTGGCTGGTGTTCGCGGCCGAGCTGCAGCGCCTGGCCGCGGAGCTGGTCGCCGAGCACGGCGCGCTCGCCCAGCGCGAGGCGCTCCTGCCGGCGCTCCGGGCGGGGACGCGCGTGGCCGCGCTGGCCTTCAGCGAGCCCGGCCGGCCGCTCGAGGCCGGGCCCGCCTGCCGCGCCGAGCCCGCGGGCGAGGGCTACGCGCTCTCGGGGCAGAAGGGCCCGGTGTCGCTGGCCGCCTGCTGCGACTGGCTGGCGGTGCTGGCCGCGACCCCCCGCGGCCCGGCCGTGCTGTTCGTGGAGCGCGCCGCCCCGGGGGTCGAGCCGGGCGCGCCGCTCGAGTCCTTCGGCTACGCGGAGCTCGAGGGCCGGCCGGTGAGCCTCCGGGAGGTGCGCGTGCCGGCCGGGCAGGTGCTCGGGCCGCTGCCCGCCGCGGCCCTGCCCGGGTTGATCGCGGCGCTGCGCCGGGCCGAGGATCGCCTGGCCACGGCCGCGGCGCTCGGGCTGCTCGCCCGCTGCCTGGAGGAGGCCCGCGCCGCGGCCAGCGCCCCGCGGGAGGGGGGCAAGCCCGCGGCCAGCCACCAGCTGGTGCGCTTCGAGCTGGCCGAGATGCTCACCCAGCTCCAGACCGCCGAGCTGCTGGCCCTCCGGGCCGCGGCCGCCGCGGCGGCCGGGAGCCCGGAGGCGGAGCGGCTCGGGCTGTGCGCCAAGGTGTTCGCCAGCGAGGCCGCCTGCCGCGTGTCCGACCAGGCGCTGGGCATCCTGGCCGGGGCCGGGTACCTGCGCTCCCACCCGGTGGCCCGGGCCCTGGCCGAGGCGCGCCTCGGCTGCCTGGCCGGGCACTCCTCGCACGCGGCCCGCCTGGCGCTGGCCGACGACGTGCTGGCCCGCCTGGCCCCGGTCTGAGCCGGGCCGGACGGGACGCGGAGGAACCGCCCATGGACGTGCTGGAGACGCGCATCGACACCCGCTCGGCCGAGTACCAGGCCAACCGGGCCGCCATGCTGGCCCTGGTGGCGGACCTCAGGGCCGAGCTCGAGCGGGCGCACACCGACCGCAGCCCCAAGGCCCAGGCGCGCCACAAGGAGCAGGGCAAGCTGACGGTCGAGGAGCGCCTGGAGGCGCTGCTCGACCCGGACGCGCCCTTCCTGGAGGTCGCCCCGCTGGCCGCCAAGGACATGTACGACGGCCGGGTGCACGGGGCGGGCAGCCTGGCCGGCATCGGCCGGGTGTCCGGGCGCGAGGTGCTGGTGCTGGCCAACGACGCGCGCATCAAGGGCGGCACCATCTACCCGCTGGGGGTCAAGAAGACCCTGCGCTGCCAGGCGATCGCGCTCGAGAACCGCCTGCCCATGCTCAACCTGGTAGACTCGGGCGGGGCCTTCCTGCCGCTGCAGAGCGAGCTGTTCCCGGACCTCGACGACGGCGGGCGGGTGTTCTACAACCAGGCCCAGCTCTCCAAGCTGGGCGTGCCGCAGATCACCTGCGTCATGGGGCTGTGCACGGCCGGGGCGGCCTACATGCCGGCCATGAGCGATCACGCCATCCACGTGGCCGGCACCGGGGCCATCTTCCTGGGCGGCCCGCCGCTGGTGCGCGCGGCCACGGGCGAGGAGGTCACCGCCGAGGAGCTGGGCGGCGCGCGGCTGCACTGCGCGGAGTCCGGGGTGAGCGACTACTACGCCGAGGACGACGCCCACGCGCTGGCCATCGCCCGCGACCTGGTGGCGCTGCTGCCGCCGGTCGAGCGGGCGCGCATCCCCACCCGGCCGCCCGCCCCGCCGCTCTACCCGGCCGACGAGATCTACGGGCTGGTGCCGCGCGCCCTGTCCACGCCCTACGACGTGCGCGAGCTGCTGGCGCGCCTGCTGGACGGCAGCCAGTTCCACGAGTTCAAGCGCGACTACGGGCCCACCCTGGTATGCGGCTGGGGGTACCTGCACGGCATGCAGGTGGGGCTGCTGGGCAACAACGGGGTACTGTTCTCCGAGAGCTCCCTCAAGGCCGCCCAGTTCATCCAGCTGTGCGATCGCGACGGGGTGCCGCTGGTCTTCCTGCAGAACATCAACGGCTACATCATCGGGCGCGAGTACGAGCGGGGCGGGATCACCAAGGACGGGCACAAGATGGTCAACGCGGTGGCCACCGCCGGGGTGCCCAAGCTGACGGTCATCGTGGGGGCCTCCTTCGGCGCGGGCAACTACGGCATGTGCGGACGGGCCTACTCGCCGCGCTTCCTGTGGATGTGGCCGAACGCGCGCATCGGGGTGATGGGCCCGGATCAGGCCGCCTCGGTGCTGGTCTCGGTGAAGAACGAGCAGCAGGCCCGCGAGGGGCTGCCGCCCATGACGCCCGAGGAGGTGGCCGCCATCCAGGAGCCGATCCAGGAGGCGGCCCGCCGCGAGGGCTCGGCCTACCACTCGACCGCCAACCTGTGGGACGACGGCATCCTCGACCCGGCCCGCACCCGGGACGTGCTGGCGCTCGGGCTGTCGGCCGCGCTGAACGCGCCGCTGCGCTCGGCGCCCTGGGGCTACGGCGTCTTCCGCATGTGAGAGGGAGGCCCTGTGTTCGAGCGCATCCTGATCGCCAACCGCGGGGAGATCGCGCTGCGCATCGCGCGCACTTGCCGCGAGCTGGGCGTGCGCACGGTGGCGGTCCACTCGCCCGTGGACGCGCGCGCCCCGCACGCGCTGTACGCCGACGAGCGGGTGGCCCTGCCGGGCGACGCGCCGGCCGAGTCGTACCTGAACATGGCGCGGCTGCTCGAGGCCGCGCGGGCCACCGGGGCCCAGGCCATCCACCCGGGCTACGGCTTCCTGTCCGAGAACGGCGACTTCGCCGAGGCGTGCGCGGCGGCCGGGCTCGCCTTCATCGGCCCGCCGGCCCGCGTGCTGCGGGCGGTGGGCGACAAGCTCCAGGCGCGCCGGCTGGCCCAGGCGGCGGGCGTGCCGATCACCCCGGGGCTGCTCGAGCCGACCGGCGACGCGGGCGCGCTCGTGGCCCAGGCCGAGCGGCTCGGCTTCCCGATCATGCTCAAGGCGGCCGCCGGCGGCGGCGGCAAGGGCATGCGCCGGGTGGAGCGGGCGGAGGAGCTGCCCGAGGCGCTCGCGCGCGCGGCCTCGGAGGCCCGCGGCGCCTTCGGCGACGAGCGCCTGTACCTCGAGAAGTGCCTGCTCGATCCGCGCCACGTCGAGGTCCAGATCCTGGCCGACCAGCACGGCCAGGTGGTGCACCTCTTCGAGCGCGAGTGCTCCATCCAGCGCCGCCACCAGAAGATCATCGAGGAGGCCCCCTCGCCAGGCGTGGACGAGGCCCTGCGTGAGCGCCTGTGCGCCGCGGCCGTCCAGGTGGCCCGGGCGGCCGGCTACCAGAACGCCGGCACGGTCGAGTTCCTGCTCGACCGTGACGGCCGCTTCTACTTCATGGAGGTCAACGCGCGCCTGCAGGTCGAGCACCCGATCACCGAGGCCATCTGCGGGCTGGATCTCGTGCGGGCCCAGCTCAGGCTGGCCGCGGGTGAGCCGCTCGGGCTCAGCCAGGCCGACCTCACCCGGCGCGGGCACGCGCTGGAGTGCCGCCTGTACGCCGAGGACGCGGAGCACGGCTTCCTGCCGAGCCCAGGCCGCATCGCCGGGCTGCGCTCTCCCACCGGCCCCGGCGTGCGCTTCGACTGCGGGGTGGAGGCGGGCAGCGAGGTGCCGGTGCACTACGACCCCATCCTGGCCAAGCTCATCTGCCAGGCCGAGGATCGGCCGGCGGCCATCGCTCGCATGCAGCGGGCCCTGGCCGAGACGGCGGTGCTCGGGGTCGCCACCCCGCTCGAGCTGCTGCTGGACGTGGTCGGCTCGGAGCCCTTCCGGGCCGGCGACACCTCGACCGGCTTCCTGGCGCGCCACTTCGCAGACTGGCACCCCGATCCCGGGCGCAGGCAGGCGCTGCTGCTCGGCTGGCTGGCGGCCGAGCTCAGCGGCCACGCGGGCCGCGCGCGCGAGGCGGCCGCCGGCGCGCCCGCGGCCGCCGACGCGAGCCCCTGGCACACGCTCGGGCGCTGGCGGATGGAGGGCTGACGTGGCGAGCAGGACGTTCCACGTGCGCGTGGCGGACGAGGATCTCGAGCTCGAGGTCCTGGAGCACGCGCGGGCCACGCCCGACACGCCCGGCACGTTCGTGGCCGCGATCAGCGGGGCGCGCCTGGCCTGCCGCTACCGCCTGCTCGGCCCCAGAGATCAGGTGCTCGAGCTGGCGCTCGAGCTGGACGGCCGCACCCACCGGCTGCTCGTGGCCGAGGACGGCCGGGCGCGGCTGGTGGCCGGCCTGGGCGCCTCGCTCCGGGTGGAGCCCGGGCGCGCGCGCCGCGGGGGCGGCGCCGGCCGGGAGCCACCGCGCGAGGTGACCCCGCCCATGCCGGCCGTGGTGGTGGCCGTCCGGGTGGTGGTCGGCCAGCGGGTGAAGGCCGGCGAGCCGGCGGTGGTGGTCTCGGCCATGAAGATGGAGGCCACCCTGGCCGCCCCGCGCGACGGCGTGGTGGCCGAGGTGCGGGTCAAGGTCGGCGACAAGGTCAGCCCGGGCGACGTGCTGGTGCGCATCGACGCCGATCCCCAGGGCTCGGCGGACGAGGCGGGAGGAGCCAAGTCATGAGCGAGGCCGACGCGGTGTTGCTCTCCCGGCGGGACGGGCACCGCCTGGATCTCACGCTCCACCGGCCCGAGCGGCGCAACGCGCTGTCGCGCGAGCTGGTCGAGGCGCTCACCCAGGCCCTGCGGGCGGCCGACGCCGACCCCGAGGTGCGGGTGGTGGTGCTGACCGGCTCCGGCCAGGCGGCCTTCTGCGCGGGGGGCGACCTGGCGGGCGATCTCACCGGCGGGGTCGAGGCGGTGACCCGCGCCTTCTCCGAGCTGATGCGCACGCTGGACGGCCTGGGCACCCCGGTCATCGCCCGGGTCAACGGTCACGCCGTGGGCGGCGGGCTCGGGCTGCTGCTGGCCTGCGACCTGGCGGTGGCCGCCGACGACGTGAAGCTGGGCACCCCGGAGGTCAAGAGCGGGCTGTTCCCCATGATGATCGCCCCGCTCCTCGAGCGCCACGCCGGGCCCAAGCGCGCGGCCGAGCTGTTCTTCACCGGGGAGCGGCTCGACGCGCAGGCGGCGCTGGCCTCCGGGCTGCTCAACCGGGTGGTGCCGCGCGCCGAGCTGGACGCGGCCGTGGATGCGCTGGTGGCCAGGGTGCTGGCGGTCAGCCCCACGGCCATCCGCCTCGGGCGCCGGGCCCTGGCCGCCACGCGCGGCCTTCCGCTGGAGGCGGCCCTGCCAGCGCTGGCCCAGGGGCTGGCCGAGGTGCTGAGCTCCGAGGACGCCCTGGAGGGCATCTCGGCCTTCCTGGAGAAGCGCGCGCCCGCGTGGAAGAACCGCTGAGCGAGGGAGCCCCCGATGAAGGATCTCATCCAGACCGAGCACACCCGCACCGAGCGGCCCTGCATCATCACCTGCGCGCTGTCGGGCGTGGTGGCCAACCGCGCCCAGTGCCCGGCCATCCCGTACACCCCCGAGGAGTACGCGGCCGAGGCCAGGCGGGCCTGGGAGGCGGGCGCGGCGGCCGTGCACATCCACGCCCGCAGCCCCGACGGCGCCCCGTCCTACGAGCTGGCGGACTACCGCGCCATCCACCAGGCGGTGCGCGCGGCCTGCCCGGTCGCCATCAACTTCTCCACCGGCGCGGTGGGCATCACCACCGAGCAGAAGCTCGCCCCGGTGCGCGAGCTGAAGCCGGCCCTGGCCGCGCTCAACATGGGCTCGATGAACTACGCCAAGTACCACTCCGGGCGGAAGGAGTTCGTGTTCGAGTTCGTCTTCCAGAACCCCTTCTCCGAGATCATGGCGCTCATCGAGGGCATGAACGCGGTGGGCACCCGGCCCGAGATGGAGTGCTTCGACGCCGGCCACGTGGCCAACTCCTACCCGCTCATCGACATGGGCCTGCTGCGCCCGCCCCTGCAGTACTCCCTCATCCTGGGGGTGGTGGGCGGCATCCCGCCCAGCGTGCAGGCGCTCGCCTACCTGGTGGGCTCGCTGCCCCCCGGGGCCGAGTGGGAGGAGATCTGCATCTCCCACGACCAGTGGCGCCTGCTGGCCGCGGCCATGGCGCTGGGCGGCAACGTGCGCGTGGGGCTGGAGGACAACTTCTACGTGGAGCCCGGACGCATGGCCCGATCCAACGGCGAGCTGGTGGAGAAGGCCGCGCGCATGATCCGCGACCAGGGCCGCGAGGTGGCCAGCGTGGACGAGCTCCGCCGCCGCCTGCAGCTCGCGAACCCCTGACGGCCCCGAGGCAGGCGCGCGTGGCGGCGGGCTCCCAACACGACGTGGTGGTCATCGGGGCCGGGATCTCCGGCCTGACGGCGGCGGCCCTGCTGGCCGAGGCCGGCCAGCGGGTCGCCCTGATCGAGCGCCAGCCCCGGGCCGGCGGCTACCTGCAGGGCTTCTCCCGCCAGGGCTTCACCTTCGACACCGCCGTGCACTGGCTGAGCGGGCTGGGCGAGGGCGGGCTGCTGCGCCGCCTGCTCGATCACCTCGGCCCGGGCTGGCCCGCCTGCCGGCCGCTCGAACGCGCCTGGCGCTTCCGCGGGGAGTCCTACGACTACTTGCTGACCGGCCAGCCCGACCTGCTGCGCGACCGCTTGAGCGCGGACTTCCCGGCCGAGGCCGAGGGCGTGCGGCGCCTGTTCGCCGACAGCCGCCACCTGGGGGAGCAGCTCGGCGCGTTCAGCACCAGGCTGCGGGCCGCCGAGACCATGGGGCTGTGGACCAAGGCCGGCTACGGGCTCACCATGCTGCGCTGGTACTGGCCGCTGCGACGGTTCCTGCGCTCGGCCCTCGAGCCCGGCCTGGCGCGCTACTTCAAGGGCCGGGAGCTGGAGCGGATCTTCTGCGCCGAGGAGCAGCTCGCCTCGGTCATGTTTCCCCTCGCCTGGGGCTACACCCACGACTACTTCGCCGCCCCGCGAGGCGGCAGCCAGGCCTGGGTGGCCTGGCTGCTCGAGCGCCTGCGGGCGCGCGGGGCCGAGGTGCGGCTGGGCCAGGGCGCGGAGCGCATCCTGGTCGAGGGAGGACGGGCCGCCGGGGTCCGGCTCGCGGGCGGCGAGGAGCTGCGCGCGCGCTGGGTGGTGGCCGCCTGCGACGCCGAGAGCGTGTACGCGCGCCTGCTGCCCCCGGAGGTCGTTCCGGCCAGGCACCGGCGGAAACTCTCCGAGGCCGAGCTCAACTACTCGTGCGTGATGCTCTACTGCGGCCTGTCCTGCTCGCCCGCGGAGCTCGGCCTGGGCGAGGAGATGGTCCGGCTCACCCGCGACGATCTCCCGCGCGCGGCGCACAACAGCGGGGATCCGGACACCACCGCGCTGCTCGTGCTGGCGCCCTCGGCCCGCGATCCCGGGCTCGCGCCGCCGGGCAAGTCGACCCTCACCATCCAGTGCCCGGCCTACCTGGAGCAGCAAGGGCGCTGGGGGACCGGCCCGGAGCTCACCCGCGGGGCCGACTACCGGGCCTGCAAGGCGGCCTTCGCCGAGAAGCTGCTCGAGCGGGTCGAGCGCCAGCTCGTGCCCGGGCTGCGGGAGAGGCTCGAGGTCCTGGAGATCGCCACCCCGGTCACCTTCTGGCGCTACACCGGCAACCGGGGCGGCAGCATCATGGGCTACCGGCCCACCACCCACAACATCAAGGCCGGCCTGGCGCGCTACCGCACGCCGGTCAAGGGCCTGCTGCAGGCGGGCCACTGGGCCGAGCTGGGCGGGGGCGTGCTCATGGCCGTGCGGGCGGCGGTCAACGCGAGCCTGCTCGTGCTGCAACCGGATCACCCGGAGGCCTACGAGAGGCTGCGCGCGGTCATGGACGGGGAGCCGCCGCCGGTGGCGTGATGACTCAGTAGGCCGTCTCGCAGGGGTGGGCGTCGGCGAAGGTCCCCAGTGTCTGATCGTTCCAGGGGAAGGACGGGTCGTTGTAGGCCCAGGCCAGGGTGCCGGCCCAGCCCAGGGCCCACAGGTCCGCGGACAGCTCGGCCGCGCTGCGGGCCGGGTTGCCGCCCACCGCGCTCAGGCCCTGGATGGGGTACTCGCCCAGCACCACGGGCTTGTCGGTCATGCCGATGGACTCGGGCGTGACCGTGTCGTAGGGGAACCACTCGTACACCCAGTCGTAGTAGTGCAGCGAGTAGAAGTCCTGGTCCACGTACAGCCAGGCCGTGCCCCACTTGATGGCGGCGTTGCCCACGGTCAGCAGGGCGCCTGGATTGTAGGTCCTGAGGGTGGCCGCCAGCTCGTCCAGGAAGGTCTCCATCTCGGCGTGGCTGACCGTATCGCACTGGCCGTTGGGGCTGAAGTCCTCGCCGCCGTTCGGGTTGGGCCCGGAGATGGCCCACTCGGGCTCGTTGATCATGTCCCAGGACAGCATGCGCTGCTTGTGGGGGCTGGCCTCGACCGCCTCGGCCACCGGGCGCACCAGGTTGTCGAGCAGCCTCTGCCGCTTCAGCGGGTCGAGCACCATGGGCTGGATGCTGCGCGAGCGGATGCCGGCCTCGTCGGCCGTGGAGTAGAAGCTGTCGAAGGAGAAGAGCGTGAGCATCAGGTAGAGATCGTGCTCCTCGGCCAGCTCGAGCGCGGCCTGGATGTCTGCCACCAGGGTGCCGCCGATGCCGCTGGGGGTGTCGTCGGCGTCCCAGGCGATGCTCTCGGTCAGGAAGCGCGGGAACATCCACCAGCGGATCACGTCCACCCCGGCGGCCTTCATGGCGGCCATGTCGGCCGAGAAGGCCTCGCGGTCCGCGGCCACCCCCTGGAAGCCCCAGGCGGACACGCCGCCGAAGTCGCCGCACCAGTTCTTCCAGGCCCAGTTGACCCCGTACACGAACCGGCGCTCGCAGCCGTACAGCACCCCGTCGGCCACCGGGCAGTCGTCGGTGCAGGTGCCGGCCGGGACCACGCTCACGCTGGCCGTGTCGGACCTGGTGGGGTCGGCCTGGCTGGTGGCGGTCACGTGGCAGGTGGCCGGATCGGCCGGGGCGGTGTAGAGCCCGAGGTTGTCCACGCTGCCGCAGCCGTTGGCCTCGTCCACGCTCCAGGTGACCGCCGTGTTGGCGTCGCCCGTGACCGTGGCGCTGAACTGCTGGGTCTCACTGACCTGGAGGGTCACGGAGGCTGGCAGCACGGTCACAGTGACCTCGGGGTTGGCCGTGATGGTGACGGTGGCCGTGTCGGACTTGGTGGCGTCGGCGACGCTGGTCACCACCACGTGGTAGACGCCTTCGTCCGCCGGGGCCGTGTACCGTCCGCTCCCGTCCACGCTCCCGCCGCCCGCCTCCTCCACGGAGAAGAGCACACGCTGGTCGTCGCTGCCCAGGACCTCGGCGGTGAAGGCCTGGGTGGCGCCAGGCGCCAGGGTGACGGTCTCCGGGGAGAGGGTCACGCTCACGGACTCGATGGCGCCCTGGTCGCACGCGCCGAGCGCCAGGCCGAAGCAGACGACCCAGCCCGCCACGAATCTGAGCTTCCCCATCGCTGCCTCCTGGGTTGGCGCCTCAGGATACCAGACCGGCCGGCACCGGTACCAGACCGCCCGTGAGCGTGGCACCAAGGGATCAGATGGTGTTTGCAGATCTTCTGTGTGCTTCCACTCAGGGCATTCCTCAGGGGGAGGGCCGGGAACCAGGAACCAGTCACAAAGGACCTCGCCCGCGGCCTGGTGGCACCTGCCAGAGGGGAGTCACCTGCGGCGGGGGGGGCGCCTCCGGCAGGTAAGCAAGATGAGCCCGATCACCAGCACCAGCCCGGTTCCGCTCCCCTGCCCCGCCACGGCGTCGGCGCAGTCCAGGTCGTTGCCTTCGGTATCCTCGTCACACTCCCCACTCTTCCAGCCGGCCATCTGGTAGTAGTAGTGGCACTCCGCGAAGGGGCGCAGGACGTGGGCCATGGCGAAGTCGACGGGGACGTGGGAGGGGGAGCACTCCACCTCCTCACCGTCCATGGGGATCGCAGCCTGGATGCAGCCAGTCATGAGGTCCACGACCCACATGATCCGATCGCCGACGTCGATCGGCTCGATACAGAATTCGTAAGGGTGCTGGTAGCGCGTGCAGCCCGGGTACGGGCACCACAGGAGCTCGGTCGGGAAGTCCGCCACCGGGCACTCGACCGGGCCCTGGCAGTAGGCCACGTCGCTCAGCACACGTACCCGCACGCGCTCAAACGAGAACTCAACCACTTCGGCCAGGGCGGTCGAGGACCAAGGGGTCACGAGGTCGCCGAGGCAGCAAGTCGGGCCCAGGCACCCACTCGCCTCCGTCTGCCGGGGCAGGCAGAGGATCGCCAGCAGGGCCAGGAGCATGGAGGAGAACAGGCGCACCATCGCACCATCGCAACATCCTTCTCCTAGGCATCCCCCGTGGAGGCCACGCCGATGATCGAAGCGTAGCACTGGGATAGGAGAGGGCTCAAGGGCAGGTTCGTGCGGCATGCAGAACATCCCCAGGCAGATGCCAGCCGGCTGCCGCAACGAGGCGAGGCTGGGGAGCCCTCTCTTGCAGGCGTGGTTGAACGTGGTCGTGAGCGCGACCTTCTGGCCTTCACCCTCAGGGAGATTCCTGAGTGCAAACACACGGAAGGTCATCGAACGGGGGTCTCGCCGGCCGTGCGGAACGAGGCGAAGAGCTTGGAGCCCGGGGTCAGTCCCGCCGGCGCTCGGCCACGGCCTGGTCACGCGCGGCCAGGAGCTTGCGGTCCTTTCAGTGATCCGGGGTTCATTCTACCCTCCCGGCTGCCCGTGTGGTACATAGCCGAGCAGCCATGCAACTCGCCCGACTGCATCGAGGGATCGCGCTCGGCCTGCTGGGGCTCGGCCTGGCGTGCCTGCCGGGCTGCGACACCTGGAACGAGCTGACCGGGGGCCAGGGCACGGAAGGCGGGGCCGGCGCGGGGTCCGGGGCCGTGGCCGCGAAGTCGGGCGGCGCCAGCCAGGGTGCGGACGGGAAGCCGGCCGGGTCGCCCGGGCAGGCCGGCGGCGAGGAGCTGACCGCCTCCGACCGCCAGCTCCGCGGGGCCATGGAGGGCGTGTACAAGTACACGGACTCCGCGGGGGTCATCCACTTCGTGGACAGCCCGGAGAAGATCCCGCCCCGCTACCGCAAGCAGGCCGTCCACCCCACGGGCGGGGCGATCACCGTGTTGCCGAGCTCGCCCATCGACGAGATCCTGGAAAAAGAGAAGATCGACCCGGCCAGCTACGCCCAGAAGCCCGGGGCGGCGGCCCCGAAGCACGGCCAGGTCGTCCTGTACACCACGAGCTGGTGCCCGCACTGCACCCGGGCCCGCGACCACCTGCAGAAGCGGGGGGTGAGCTTCGCGGAGAAGGACATCGAGCGGGACCGCGCGGCCCTCGAGGAGATGCTCAGGAAGACCGGCGGCTCGCGCGGGGTGCCGGTGCTGGACATCCACGGCACCATCCTGCGCGGCTTCAGCCCGCAGTCGGTCGATCGGGCCCTGGCGCGGTGAGCCGCCTCAGCGCTCCAGCACGTACAGATCCCAGTCGCCGCCGCGGCGATCGCCCCACACCAGGCGCCCGCCCGAGACCGCCGGGAGCTGGTAGGCGCCCAGCACCGCCTCCTCGGGCGTGACCAGCGCCTCCGTGCCCGCGGCCAGGTCGCGCGCGGCCAGGCGGTAGACGCCCTCGCGGTAGTCCAGCCAGAAGAGCTCGCCCTGGCCGGCCACCACCCCGGACTCCTCCGACACCAGCGCCTCGGGCCCGTCGGCCTGCTGGATCTCCCCGGCCCCGTCCAGGTAGAAGACGTGCACCTCGTTCTCTTCGCCCTCCCACTCCTGGCGGGTGCCCTGCTTCCAGGCCAGCAGCTCCCCGGCCGCGGCCAGGCCGAAGATCACCTGGCCGGTCTCCAGCACCAGCCGCTGCTCGCCCGTGTCGAGGTCCAGCGTCTCGAGCCGGGAGCGGTAGCCCTGGTCGTACCAGGCCGTGGTCACCCAGGCCGCGCGCCGGCCGGCCAGGGCCCAGGCGGCGGGGAAGGACGGCAGGGCGAGCAGCGCCTGGCGCACCCCGGTCGTCAGGTCGGCCTTCATCAGCTTGAAGGGCGTGGCGCCCCCGTCGTAGCGGTAGCGCGGCCAGACCAGGGTGTCCCCGGACACGGCCAGCGGCTGGGTCAGGTCGTTGGCGTAGTCGTCCCAGCCCACCTCGTCCAGGAAGGTCTGCCGGTCGGCCCCCAGCGGCGACAGGCACAGCCCCCGCCCGCCCGCGTCCTGGCAGCGCCACGCCGCCCGCCCGCCGGCGATGGCCGGGGCGGTCTCCTGCAGGATCGGGTTGGAGAGCACCCGGGCCTCGCCGGACGAGAGCTCGAGGGACATCACCCGCCCCTGGCAGGTCGGGTCGCAGCCGGGCTCGTAGCAGTAGGAGCTGGCCGGGCAGCTCCCGTCCGGGTCCTCCGACAGGTCGAACCACACCAGCCAGTCACCCGCCAGGGCCGGGTGGAGCTGATCGCCGCGCGAGGTCACCAGGGCGCGGGGCTCCCCTGACAGCGCCTCCAGGGGAGTCCCGGCCCCGCAGGCGGACGCCCCGCACGCCACGACGGCCAGGGCGGCCAGGGCGAGGTCTCGCGGCGCCCGCATGACCCGGCGCCCCTACTGCGCCACCACGAACTCGACCGGCCTGCTCGTGGCGCGCACCTCCGGGTTGTAGTAGGCCCACACGGCCGAGGCCGGGCTCTGGGCGTTCACCGGGAACTTGGCCCGCAGGCGGAAGCTGAAGCTCAGCGGCTCCCCGTAGGCCAGCTCGTCCACGTACACCGACAGCTGCCGCCCGCGCACCTCGAAGCGGGTGATCGGGCCGTCGGGGTTGGCCAGCGCGGCCAGGTCCTCGGTCAGCAGATCGAAGCCCGGCGGGATGCCGAGGTCGATCATGATCATCGCGACCCTCTCGCCCGGCACGTTGTAGCTCACGGTCACCAGGGCCTCGACGGTCTCGTCCACGCCCAGGTTGGTGCGGTCGTACTCGACCTGGATGCTGAGCGGGGTGCCCGGGGGATCGCCGACCAGCTCCCAGGGCAGGTAGTAGACGCCCACCACCTGGTACAGGAAGCTGCCCGTGCCGTTCAGCCCCACGCTGACGGCGTTGTCGCCCTCGCCGGTGAGCTGGTCGAGCTCGCAGATGCGGGTCACGTCCGAGGTCTCGGGGGTGATGGCGAAGTCGCACACGTCCTCGTGGCCGTTGATGCCCACCCGCACCGTGCCGTTGGCGTCCTGGCCGGCGGCGAAGTCCATGGCCTGGGTCATGGCCCGCAGGCCCTGCACCGTGCCCTGGGTGGTGGACCAGGTGCCGAAGCTGTCCTTGTGCTGGATGAGCCAGGTGATGGCGCCGTCGACCGAGTCCAGGTAGGACCCGGCCTGCATCATGGCCTGGGCCACCAGCGCGGTCGTCTCCAGATCGCCGTTCTGCCCGCAGGCGCCGCTGGCGGTGCCGCTGTCGGTGGGCCAGTAGACCAGCCCGTTGCCGCCGTCAGCCTTCTTGGCGTCGAGCTCCGCCAGCAGGCTGGCCAGCGCCGGGCTGTACGGGTCCGCCCAGGCCAGCGCGCAGGCCACCAGGGCCTGGGTGTAGGTGTCGTCGGTGCCGTCCACGGCCGAGAGCAGGTAGCCCACGCCGCGGTCCACCGCCGGCAGGGCGCGGTCGCTCATGGCCAGCCCCCAGGTGCAGAAGGCCGAGGCGCGCAGCTGCGACTGGCCGTACACCTCGTTGCCGGCGTGCAGGTGGTCCTCGCCGCTCCAGGAGCCGTCCGCCTGCTGGGTGGAGACCAGGAAGGCCTCGGTGCGGGCGACCACGTCGAGGTCCAGATCGACCGACTGGCGCGCGTCGGCGAACATCATCAGCGCCATGGCCGAGAGGATCGAGTTGCCCGGGTCGTCGCCCACCCACCAGTTGAAGCCACCCGAGGGGCACTCGAAGGTCAGGATGCGCTGGTAGCTCTGGTTGACGTAGTCGCGGGCCTTCAGCTCGATGGCCGGGGTGAGCAGGTTCGCCCCGCGCAGGTAGTTGAGCACCATGATGTTCGGCCAGGCCGTGGTGGTGGTCTGCTCGAAGCAGCCGCTGGGGATCTGCAGCAGGGCGTCCAGGCCCTCGACCGCCTGGCTCATCAGCCCGGGGTAGACCTTGACGAAGATGCGGCTGGCCCCGTCGATGGCCTCCGCGGGGATGGAGAGGGTCGCGCTGGCCTCGCCGCCCAGGCGGTCCGAGTGGCTCACGCGGAACTCCTTGCCGTCGGGGACGATCTCCACCGTGCGCCGGACGGCGTCCGACATGGCGCTGCCGATGCCGGTCACGGTCAGCCCGTGCCAGCCGACCACCTCGGCCCGCAGGCTGAAGAACACCACCCCCACCCCGCCGGCCTGGAGCTCGAGGCTCTGGCTGCCGGAGCCGATCAGGCTGAACCAGGGCTCGGGCTGGGCCTCGAGGTCGACGCGCTGGGGCACGTCCAGGTAGTTGTACACCGCCACCGGCACCGACACCTCGTCGCCTCGGGTGAGGGTGGCCGGGAAGTCCACGTCCACGAAGAAGGGCTGGAACACCAGCAGCCCGTCGGCCCGGCTGCCGATCTGGCCCTCGAGCGAGCTGGCCAGCGAGCTCATGCGCCAGGTGGTGATGCTGTCGGCCAGCGGGATCTCCAGCTCGGCCCGCCCGCTCGCGTCGGTCAGCAGGGCCGGGTTCACGTACAGGGTCTCGGGGAAGTAGCTGCGCACCCGGGGCGCCGCGGAGGTCTTGTCCTCCGGCGCGCCGCACTGCCCGCCCGCGCACTCCTCGCCGCCGCCGTCGTTGGCGTAGGGCGGCTGGCCGCCCGGGTCCGCGCCGCCGGCCATGTCCTCCTCGCCCCACCAGCCGCCGTTGCGGCCCTGCATGATGTACCAGGAGTAGTAGGCGTTGGAGGCCACGTCGTCGGGCGAGCCCGCGAGCTCGTCCGGGCCGGACGACAGGAACACCACCGTCTGGTCCCACTCCGAGCTGCCGTGCACCTCGGCCCGGTAGGCCTGGCCGAAGGGATCGTACCAGCTGCGCGGGCCGCGCTCGAACCAGGCGCGCAGGTTCTCGTGGGTCACCACGCCGAGGTCCGCCAGCTCGCGCAGCTCGGCGAGGATCCCCTCGGCGTCGCGATCCACCCGGGCCTTGACCAGCGCGCTCACCAGCCTGGCCGCGTCCACGTAGGTGTTCTTCTCGATGCCGTAGCCGCTGAAGCCGCGCGCCGCGGCGAAGGCCACCTCGGCCGCGGCCTCGCGCTCCTCCGGCGGCTGGTCCGGGTCCAGGTAGTCGTCGAGCGCGCTCGAGCTGATGGCCTGCACCCGCGGGGCGAGGATGTCCTGCTCGATCTCGAAGAAGGTCTCGGCCAGGCCCGGGCGGGCGTCGGACAGGGCGAAGACCGCCTCGTCCACGACCGCCAGGCCGAGCGCGGCCGGCACCCCGTTGCCGGTCTGATCCCGGACCTGGAAGGCGACCTGGGCGGTCTCGCCGGGCAGGTAGCTCGGCTTGTCCAGGCTCACCTCGACGGCCAGCTCGCGGGCGCCCTCCACCAGCACGAGCTGGCTGTCGCGCACGATCTGCGACTCGCGGGTCAGGTAGTAGGCGTCGAACTGCACGTTGCCCGCCATGTCCGGGGTGGCCTCGAGCTCGTAGCTGGCCTGCCCGTCCACCAGGTCCAGGCTGTGGGTCAGCAGGGTCTGGTTGCCCTTGATCACGTCCAGGTACACCCGGTCCAGGCTGTCGGCGGCGAAGACGGACAGCCGCAGGGTGTCGCCCACCTGGGCCAGCCGGCGATCCACCCGCAGCAGCAGCGCCGTGCCGCTCTGGCCGGCCTGGAAGGTCACCTCCTTCTCGACCTGGTTGCCGAGCGCGTCCGCCGCCTCGACGTGCAGCGTGAGGGCGCCCTCGGGCGGGGTCAGGCTCAGGCTGCCGAAGCCGCGCGCGTCGGTGTCGAGCTGGACGGCCGGCAGCCCGGCCGCGCTCACCTCGACCTGGGCAGGGACCGGCATGCCGGTCGGGTCGGCGGTCACCACGTGCACCCGGTTGGGCAGGCCCGGGACCAGCTCGCCGCTCTCCGGGATGAGGGCCACCGCCAGCGAGCTCGAGGCCACCACCGAGACCGCGCTCACGCGCTCGGTGTGCGCGGCCAGATCGGTCACCTCCACGTCGAACTGGAGGTAGGCGTTGCCCTGCAGCAGATCGATGCCGGCGAAGGCCGTGGGCAGGTCGAAGCCGAAGCTCCACAGGCCGTCCGCGTCCAGCGCGCCCACCACCTCGCCGATCTCCGCCAGGCCCACGTCGAAGGTGTAGACCTTGACCCGCACCTCGCCCCCGACCGGCTGGCCGAAGAAGTAGCGCGCGGACACCTGGCCGGTGACCCGCTCCCCGGGCAGGTAGTAGCCGCGGTCGGGCCGGAAGCTCACCCCGTACTTGGGCAGGGCGTAGCGCTTGACCTCGACGCTCTTGCGCGCCTCGGTGGTGCCCACCCGGGCCAGGAGCTCGAAGTCGCCCAGGTTCACCTCGCTGGCCAGGTGGAAGTCGGCCGCGGCCACGCCGAAGGCGTCCGTGCGGCCGAGCATCTTGAAGACCTTGTTGCCCTTGCCGTCGCGCACCTCGAACAGCACCTCCTCGTCGCCCACCGGCCTGAGCTCGGGCCGCCTGAGCGCCAGGCTGCGCAGGTGCATCACCTGGCCCGGCTGGTACAGCGGCTTGTCGGTGGTCAGCAGGATCTTCTCCTCGCGCAGCACGTCCACCGAGCCCTCGACCTGCTGCTCGCCGCCCTGCTGGGAGCGGACGGTCACCACCAGCTTGCCGCCGCCCTGCGCGTCGGCCGGGGCCTGCAGGTACACCTCGGCCGTGCCGTGCTCGTCGGTCACGCCCGCGCCGAGCTGCAGGCTGGTGTCGCCGAGCTGCAGCTCGGCCCGCACGTCCAGCCCGGCCAGGGCGCGGCCGCTGCCCGGATCGCGGGTCAGCACCCGCAGGAAGGAGCCGGTCCCGGCGTACATGTGCGCGGGCGCCAGCACCTGCGCCTCGACCTTCTCCACCATGGCGTACAGGCTCCGCCGGCCGTACAGGGAGGAGTCGTCCCACCCGACCTGGTAGCGGATCAGGAAGCGGCCGAGCTCCTGCGTGTCCGCGAGCTGCGGCAGCCCGCGGAACTCGAAGTCGAGCGCCACCTCCGGCTCGTTCAGCCGGAAGCGCACCTCGCGCCGGCCGAGCTGGTTGCCGTCGAGATCCTCGAGCGTCACCGCGACCAGGCCGGCGAAGGCGGCCACCCGGGTGCGCTCCACCACGACCTGGAGCGCCAGCTCGCCGCCGTGGAGCACGGCGCTCAGACGGCTCTCGTCGAGCTTGAGCCCGTCCCGCTCGGTCACCTCCCCGCCCGGCGAGCCGCCTCCGGCGCACGCCCCCAGGCCGAGGCCCAGGACCCCCACCAGCAGGCACACCCAGCCCAGCTTCCAGCCCCTCGCCGCGCTCTGCATGGGAACCTCCTCAGAAAGGCAGACCATCGCTCATCGGCCCCTGGGCGCGCCCCTGGATACGACCTGCGCCTGGAGCCAGCCCCTGCACGCAGCAAGCCGCGTGCCAGCCGGCGAACGCCTGTGATTCCGATCACATAGACCCGGCGGGGCCTCGCTGGCACTCAGAAATCCGTCTCGGAGGGCGGCAGATCGTCAGGAATCCGGCGCGGACCAGGGTGTCCCCGCGCGGCCGGGATCGAGGTAAGATGGGGCCCTCCGGGAGGTCGCCATGCACGGACTTGCACGCTGGGTCGCGCCGGGACTCTGGCTCCTGCTGGGCTTCACGCTGGCGGCCTGCGAGGCCGGCGAGGGGACCCCGCCGGTGGACGGCGACGACGGGGACGAGCAGGACGCCGGGCCAGACGGCGAGGACAGCGGCCAGGACGCCGGAGAAGACGCCGGCCAGGACGGCGCCGACCCGGCCGGCGAGGACGACGGCGGGACCGGCGAGGACGACTCAGGGCAGGGCGCGGACGCGGCCTCGGGCTGCAACACCAACCACGATTGCCCCGTGGGCTGGTGGTGCCGGTCCCCGCGCTGCGAGCAGCACCCGTTCCAGGACATGCTGCTCCACGCCGAGGGCGGGCGGCTCGTCCGGCCCGACGGCCAGCCCGTGGTCTTCCGCGGGGCCATCTCCTGCTGCGGCGGCGGATACGGCTGGCCGCTCTACGACGACGCCTGGGTCGAGCTGCTGGCGGGCTACGGGGTCACCTTCCTGCACGCGCGCCTGGGGCCGTTCCTGACCGGGCCGGGCGGCGAGAGCGACTGGGCGGTCCCCGGCGGCGGCTACGTCGAGCAGGGCGGCCTGGCCGACCTCGGCCAGTGGAACGAGCCCTTCTGGGCCGAGGTGCGCAGGCTCCTCGAGCTGGCCGGCTCCCACGGCATGTGGGTCGAGGTGGACCTCGCCGACGGCTGGGCCATCAAGCACTGCCGCTGGGGAGACACCCCGGGCTACAGCGCCTGGGATCCCGCCGGGAACGCGCAGGGCGAGGACGCCTGCGCCGCGGCGGGCAGCGCGGCCGTGGCGCCCGGTTCGAGGCACGAGGCCTGGATCCGCAAGGTGGTGGCCGAGACCGGCCGCTTCGGCAACGTGCTCTACCAGGACGGCAACGAGATCGATCAGGTGCCTGGCTACGCGCCCGCCTGGAGCCTGGGGCTCGAGGCCCTGGTGCGGGACGAGGAAGCGCGCTGGAACTACCCCCGCCACCCATTCGGCACGAACTCCGGGGACCCGTCGGTCATGCAGGCGGCGGCCGTGGACTACCTCGAGTTCCACCAGGACACGGCCAGGGATCCGGCCGGCTGCCACGGCAAGCCGTGCGGGGTGAACGAATACAACCCCGACCCGCCCCTGACCCCGGCCGGGTTCCAGGCGCAGTACTGCGCCGCCCAGGCCTGGGGCACCTACTTCTGGTACTGGCGCCACGGCCAGCCCGAGCCGGACATGCTCGCCAGCCTGGCGAGCATGGGCCAGGCCTGCGGCGGGGGCTGCGCCTTCCCCCAGGGGGTGCCCGAGCAGGACTTCACCGGCGGCGGCGACTCCGACCCCGCGATCGGCGCGGCGGTCAACGCGGTCATGGCTGGGCTCTCGGGCTGCGACGTGGGCAGCTCCTGTCCCCTCGGCGGCAGCTACCCCACCGCCCAGAGCTGGTTCGACGCGGTGAACGGGCAGCTCCGCGCGCAGGGCTTCTGCGCCGGCCAGCACGAGGTGGGGGTGACCGACGAGATCGCGGTCAGCAGCACCGGCTTCGCCGGCCGCTGGTACGGCTACCACGTGTTCAACTACGGCGGCTCCATGGTGGTGTGGCACCCGGGCGCGGACCGGGGCTGGTGGACCATCGATCCGAGCTGGTGCCCGTGAACCGGGAAGGTGGCACATGGAGAAGAAGGTGAAATCGGGCCCCGCGCCTGGCGGCAAGCTCACCACCCGCGAGCTCACCCCCGCGCGCTGGCCCGACCTCGAGCGCCTCTTCGGCCAGAACGGCGCCTGCGGAGGCTGCTGGTGCCAGTGGTGGCGCCTCGAGCGGGGCGAGCGGTGGGCCGAGGTCAAGGGCGCCTGCGCCCGCGCGCGCCTGCGCGAGCAGGTCCGCTCGGGCCGGGCCCACGGGGTGCTGGCCTACCTCGGCGGCGAGCCGGTCGGTTGGTGCTCGTTCGACCGCCGGGTGGACTACCCCCGGCTGGACCGCGCCCCCAGCCTGCGCTGTGAGGACGCCGAGCGGGTGTGGTCCATTCCGTGCTTCTTCGTCAAGCCGGGCCTGCGCGGCCGCGGGGTGGCGACCGCCCTGCTCGAGCGCGCGCTCCGCGCGCTCGAGCGCCGGCGAGCGCGCCTGGTCGAGGCCTACCCGGTCCGCCCGACGCGGGCCGGCAGCGCCATCCCGGCGGCCTTCGCCTGGACCGGGACCGAGTCGCTCTTCCTCAAGGCCGGCTTCCACCCGGTGGGCCCGCGCAAGGCCGGCAAGCAGCGCCTGCGCAAGGCGCTCTGAGCGCAGGACCACCGCCTCCAGGAGGTTTGGCCATGCCCGCCCGCACTCCCTGGCTCCTCGCCGCCCTCCTGGCCTGGCCCTCGGCCGCGCCCCCCGCGCGCGCGGACAACGGCCAGCCCAGGGCCTGCGCCCCCATCCTGGCCGCCCTGGCCGCGGACCTCGAGGCGCTGAAGGGCGAGCTCCCCAAGCTCTCGGCCTTCAGCGCGGACCAGGCCCTGCAGCCCGGGCGCTGCGTGCTCTCCTACGCCCACAAGACCCACGAGCCCACCCACCGAGGCGGCTGGACCTCGGGCTTCCCCGCCCCGGACCGGGACGGGCTCGCCTTCCACATCCACCTCTACCTGCGCGACGAGGAGGCCGGCCAGATCGACACCCAGCCGGTCATGCCGCCCTGGCGGCTGGCGGGCCACCGGGTGACCTTCCTGCTGCTCGAGGGAGAGGAAGGGCCCTCGGCCCAGGCCCGCATCTACCAGCTCCTGAGGCTGCACGGCCTGCGCATCCAGGGCCGGGCGGACCTCGACGAGTCCGTCCGGCGCCTGGCCGACCTGGCGGGCCAGGAGGGTCAGGTGGTGCTGCTGGGCGGGACCGCGCGGAGGGGCCCGGCGGGCGCGCTCCTGGAGCTGCAGGACGGCGAGGTCCTGCTCGCCGGGCCGGACGCCTGGCCCCGGTCGCTCCTGGGCAAGCCGGCGCTGGCCCTCGGCCGCCTGCGCGGCATGGCCGCGCCGCAGGCCCAGCGGGCCGGCCCGCCCGCGCTCCCCCGCCTCGAGGGCGCCCGCTTCCGGCCCGCCGAGTGACCCTCCCGTTCGCGCCAGCTCTGGCGCGGGGAGGACGAGGGCTCAGCCGTCGCGGTGGACGAGGTCGGGGGAGAAGGCCGGCAGGCACACGGCCAGGTACTCGGCGCCCTCGGGGCCCGGGGTCGAGTAGCGCACCCACTCGCCCCGCTGCGCCAGCACGGCCTGGCCCGCCCGCACCACGAGCGCGCCGGACTCGTGCTCCACGCGCAGCTCGCCCCGCAGCACCAGGCTCAGCTCGTCGAACTCGGGCCGCTGGCCGGGCTCGCTCCAGCCGCAGGGGCTCTGCATGCGGGCCACGCTGAAAGCGGCGCCGTGCGTGCGCACCCGGCCCGCGTACTCCTCGATGCGCTTGGGCGGGCTGCCCGCGGCGGTGATCACCGCGGGCGCGTCGATGAGGGTCGGCACGGCGGGACCTCAGGGCTCGGCGGCCGGAGCCGCGAGGTCGCCGGCCTTGAGCACGGACAGGCGCCCGGGGTCGACGTACTTCTTCAGGGCCGCCGCGATCTCCTCCAGGCCGAGGGCGGCGAGCCGCGCGTCGATGGCGGCCTCGAAGGCCATGGTGCGGCCGAGCTCGAGCTGGCCGACGAGATCCCGGGCCAGCGCGTCGTCCATGGCCCGCGTCTGCTCGCGCTCCTTGAGCAGCCCCTCCCGGCCGAGCTTGAGCTCCTCGGCGGTGAACCCGCCGGCCACCGCCTTCTCCAGCTCCTCGCGGAAGGCGCGCTCCACCTCGGCGGTGTTGGCGGTGCCAAAGATGGCGTAGCCGCCGAGGAAGCCCCGCTCCTCCCACGCGGACGCGTTCAGGAACGTGCCCGCGCCGTAGGAGAAGCCCTCCTTCTCGCGCAGGCGCTTGGTCACCCGGCCGTTCATGAACCCCCCGCCGAGCAGGTAGTTGGCCAGCTCCAGGGCCGGGTAGTCGGGCTGATCGTCGCGCAGCGCGAACGTCACCGCGGCCACCAGGCAGGCCATGGGCTTGTCCTTGATCGGGACGATCAGGTCCTCCACCGCGTGCGCCTGGAGCGGCGCGGGGATGCGCTGGTAGGCCTCGGGGGCCTTCCAGCCGCCGAGCAGCGCGACGAGCTGGGCCTGGAGCGCCTGGGGTTCGAAGTCGCCGACCACGGCCAGCAGCCCATCCTGGGCGCCGTAGAAGGCGGCGTGGAAGGCCTTCACCGCCTCGAGGGTGACGGCCTGGGTCTCGGCGATCTGCTCCTGGAAGGTCGGGGTGTCGTAGGGATGACCCTTGGGGTACTTGGCCACCAGGCGGCCGAGCCCGGTGAGCGCCACCTGCATGGGGTCGTCCTGCTGCTGCTGGAGGCCGGCCAGCACCTCGCGGCGCAGCTCCTCGAGCTCCCGGGGGTCGAAGGTCGGGGCCTTCAGGCACTCGGCGACGAGCTCGAGCGTCGCCGCCAGCTCGGGCCGGCGCACCTCGATCGTCACGTCCAGCCCCTGCCCGTGCGCGTTCACCTCCACCTCGGCCTTGAGCTTGTCGAGCTGGTCCTTGATCTGCTGGCGGGTCCGGGTCTTCGTGCCGCGCAGCAGCATCTGCGCGGCGAGGTCGCCCACGGCGCCCTTGCCGGTCAGGCTCTTCTCCGTCCCGTAGCGCAGCCGCAGCAACGCCCTCACCGTCTCCCCGCGGGTCTTCTTGGACAGCAGCGCCAGCTTCAGCCCGCCGGGCAGGCTGCTGCGGGCGGTGCGCGCCTCGATGTTCCCGGGCGTGGCCTCGAACACCTCGCCGGCGACCAGGGCCTGCTTGCCCGCGTAGCCCGCCAGCACCGGTCCGAGATCGACCACGGCGGGGATCTCGGCTCGCGCGGGCTGCTCGGAGGGCACGTACTCTCCCTGGGTGCGGTTGGCGGACTGGAGGTAGCGGCCGGCCACCCGCATCACGTCCTCCACGGTCACCTTCTCGATCCGATCGCGGTGCACGAAGAGCATGCGCCAGTCGCCCATGGCGGCGAACTCCGACAGGACGATGCCCACGCGCTCGGAGCTGTTGAGCAGGAGCTCGATCTGCTTGAGCAGGCTGGTCCTGGCCCGCTCCACCTCCTCGGGCGTGACCGGCTTCTGCGCCAGCCCCTCGAGGACCGCCAGCATGCCGTCCCGGACCGGGGCCACCGGGTCCTTGGCCTGCAGCTCGGCCTGGCAGTAGAACACCCCGGGCTCGCGCAGCTGGTAGTTGGTGCAGCTCACCCTGGCCGCCAGCTTGGTCTCCACCAGGGCCTTGTGCAGCCGGCCCGCGGGCGCCTCGCCCAGGATGCGCTCGAGCACGTCGATGGCCGCGTAGTCGGGATCGGTCCCGGCCGGGACGTGGTAGGCGGCCAGGAGCAGCGGCGTGCCGCCCACGCGGCGCACCGTCACGGCGCGCTCGCCGTCCTGCGCGGGCTCCCGGGTGTAGGTGGCCGGCAGCTGGCGCCGGGGCCTGGGGATGCGGCCGAAGGTCGCGGCGATGTGCTTGAGCGCCCGCTGCGGATCGAACTTGCCGGCCACGATGAGCAGGGCGTTGTCGGGCTGGTAGTAGGTCTCGTACCAGCGGAGCAGCCGCTCGTTGGGCACCCCCTCGACGTCGCTGGCCGGACCGATGGTGCTGTCGCCGTAGTTATGCCACAGGAAGGCGGTCGACAGGACGCGCTCGATCAGCACGTTCTGCGGATCGTTCTCGCCCATGTCGAGCTCGTTCTTCACCACCCCCATCTCGGTGGCCAGCTCATCGCGCGAGATGATCGCGCGGCGCAGCCGCTCGGCCTCCAGCTCCAGGGCGCGGCGCAGCTTGGCGTCGTCGGCCGGGAAGATCTCGAAGTAGTTGGTGCGGTCGTACCAGGTCGAGCCGTTGGCGAAGCCGCCCAGGCGGGTGAGCTCGTCCTTGATCGACTTGAAGCGCTTGGTGCGCTTGAACAGCATGTGCTCGAACAGGTGCGCCATGCCCTTCTCGCCGTAGCCCTCGTGCCGGCTGCCGACGAACACGGTCAGGTTCACCGTCGTGGTCGGCTGCGACGCGTCCGGCACGAGCAGCACCCTGAGGCCGTTCGGCAGGCGGTACTCGGTCAGGCCCTCGACCGACGGGCCGAGGGTGAAGGGCCTGGGCGCCCTGGGAGGGGCGGCGGTCAGCGCGGGCGCGGCCAGCAGCACCAGGGCAAGGAGCGTCTGGATCATCGCGGGTTCCCTCCGGGCTTGCGGACGTCCAGGCTGAAGGAGGCCACAGCCCGGGCAGCGGCGCAAGCCCGGCCAGGGGGGGCGCTCACGGCCGGCGGCAGTCGGCCAGGCAGAGGCCCGAGCGGTCGCACTCCTCTGGCGGGTCGGCTAGATCGTCCACGACGCCGTCCCCGCAGCGGGCGGGCTGGCAGTCCACGCGGCAGGCGGCGTTGGGCTGGTTCGAGTTGGCCGCGCCCAGATCGCAGCCCTCGCCCTGCTGGGTGACGCCGTCCCCGCACCGGGCGAGGTCCTGGCCGCAGTCGTAGCGGCAGCTCGCCCCGTCGCAGACCTCCTCGATGAGGAGATCCGGGGTCACGTCCCGGTTGGCGAAGCCGTCGCCGCAGGTGTTGGGGATGCAGGTACCCAGGCAGCCGTCGTCGCTGTCCGGGTTGTGGTCGTCGCACACCTCGCCCGTGTCCAGCGTGCCGTTGCCGCACCCGGCCAGCGCGCAGGCGGCGCTGCAGGCCGAGCCCGGCTGGCCGTTCTCCTCGTCGCCGAGATCGCACATCTCGGCGCTGTCCCGGAGCCCGTCCCCGCAGCGCGGGAGCTCGCAGCTCGGCCGGCAGGCGTCCGGGACGATGTCGCTGTTCTTGGGGCCGTCATCGCACTGCTCGCCCGCGTCCGTCACCCCGTCACCGCAGCGGGGCGGGGTGCAGTCGGACCGGCATCGGTCCGGCGCCTCATCGGAGTTCCGGGTACCCTCGTCGCACTCCTCGATTCCACCCACGCACCCGTCACCGCAGAAGCTGTCCTCGCCTGCGATCCGGCAGTCATCGGTGCAGCAGTCGTTGACCCAGCCCCGATCGCACTCCTCCCCGGGCTCCACGATCTGGTTCCCGCAGAGCGCGCGCGCCTCCCCCGCGGGCAGCAGGACCGCGGCCAGCAGGACCACGCCGAGGAGGACGGGACGGACGTCCGCGTGCGTGCGCATGGTGTGCCTCCTCACAGCCCCACCGGCTCGACCGGGATCAGGCTCTGGCGGTCGGCGGAGCCGATGCCGAGCTGATGCTGCAGGTTGCTGCCCCAGCAGCGGACGGTCAGGTCGTCGCGCAGCACCACGCAGGTGTGGGACTCCCCGACCGAGAGGCTGCGGGCGTCCAGGGCGATCTCCCTGGGCACGTGGGTCGAGGTGGTGGTGCCGTCGCCGAGCTGGCCTGCGTCGTTCCGCCCCCAGCAGTAGACCCCGTGGAAGCGCAGGGCGCAGGTGTGCGCGGCGCCGCCGGCCACCATGGAGGCGCTGGGCATCTGCACGAGCTGCGGGCTGAGCACCGGCGCCCCCGCGGGCTGGCCCACCTGGCCATACTCGTTGGCCCCCCAGCAGTACAACGCGGGATCCTCGCCCCCCAGGCTGAAGCGGTTCGCGCAGGCGTGCCGGTCCCCGGCGCCCACCTGGCCGTTGGTGTCGGGCAGGAGGCTGGCGCCGGGCGCCGTGGTCCACTCGCCCACCCCGCTCCCCAGGGCGCCTTCGGCGCCGTACCCCCAGCAGTAGACCGCGGAGACCCCCGAGGAGGCGCAGGTGTGCCGGCCGCCGGTGGCGACGCCGACCACCTCCGGCATGGCGGTCTCCACCGGGGTGTGCAGGCGCACGGTGCGCGGGGCGCCGGCCTGGCCCGAGTCGTTCCGCCCCCAGCAGGTGACCTTGCCGTCGCCCTTGGCGCAGGTGTGGAACCGGCCGCAGGAGATGCCGGTGACCCCCTGCTCCAGCCCGGGCACCACCGCCGGCGGGAACACGAAGGCCTGGCCGGGGTGCTGGCCCGCCTCGCCGAAGCCGTTCCGCCCGAAGCAGCGCACCCCGCTGCCGATCAGCACGCAGGTGTGCCCCTCGCCGGCGCACACCTGGCTGGCGCCGGTGATGCCCGGGACGGGCCGGGGGACCGACGTCCTGCCCATGCCGCCCGCCTGGAGCCCGGCCTCGCCGCCCCAGCACCACAGCGTGCCGTCGTTGCGCACCGCGCAGGTGTGGAACGTGCCGCAGGCGACGTCCCGCGCGCCGCAGTCGGCCGAGCAGCTCGTGGCCGTCTCGCCGGTCTCGCACAGATCGTTGTCGCACGCGCTCGCGCAGCCGGTGCGGTCGAGCTTGCACTCGCTGCAGGCCAGCTCGCCGCCGGTGTAGCCCAGGCCCGCGCAGGTCTGCCCCCGGAGGTCCTCGCCGTCACAGCTCTCGTTCTCCTCGGCCACGCCGTTGCCGCAGCCCGGGGTGGTGTCCGCGCCGTCGGCGGCGTCCGGGAGGTCGCCCTCCCCGCCGTCCTGCCCGCCGTCGTCCGCGCCGTCGACGCCGTCCTGCCCGCCGTCGTCGGACGCCGAGGTGCTGTCGCTGCAGCCGCCGAGCAGGCCCAGCGCGAGCAGCGCGCCCAGCCCGAGGTTCCAGCCTCCACGAAAGCGCATGTCTCACCTCCCCCATCCGAGATCTGCTGCGAGGGCTGACAGCGAGATCCCTACCAGCCCGCGGGGGAGAACGCCAGATCTACCCTCCGTGCAGGCCGGTGCTACAATGGCCCGGCCGTCCGAACCGGAAAGGAACCTCGATGCCCGCGCGCACCGTCTCCCGACTCGGCCTCGCCAGCCTGGCCTGCCTGCTCCTCGCCTGGTCGCTCCCGGCCCGGGCCGGGGCGCCCGCGGGGGTGGAGAAGGTCATCGAGGGCATCCGCGCGGAGTTCAAGGCGGTCGAGGACGCGGCCGAGGGCGCGGACGGGGCCCAGCGGCTCCCCAAGGCCGAGTTCGCCCTGGGCGGCGGCCAGAACCCGCTGGAGTACGTGGTCCACTACCGCGGCCCGAGCCAGGCCGACCTCGAGCGCGACCCCTACGCCGAGGTGTTCGAGCCCCGGCGCATCAAGAAGACCCGCACCGAGCCGGCCGTGGGCCCCTCGACCGAGACCTACTACTACCGGCCCGACGGGACCCTGTTCTTCGCCTTCCTGACCGGCACCCACGCCTGCGGCGCCATGAGCGAGTCCTGCCCCCCGCCCTCCGAGCTGCGGGTCTACTTCGAGAAGGGCAAGGTGGTGCGGGTGATCCTGAGGAACTACGACGGGGGCGAGCAGAGCGCGACCCGGGACCGGCCCGTGGATGGCAGCCCGGCCGGCCAGGTCGGCAGGGCCGCGCTCGAGCGCGGCCAGAGGCTCTACAAGCTGATCAAGGAGCTGGCCGGCTGACCCCGCCCGCGCGGACCGTGCTAACCGTTCGCCCTCCTGCCTGTCGCCACCTCTTTGAGAAATGCCCTGAGCGATCCACACACGCGGGCTCGGCCAACGCTCCGGCGCCACCAGCACCTTGCTCGTGTCCGGATTTCTCGGGCACCGTGTCCGGAATCCGGACACAGGCAGGCCGGCCTGGGTCGTAAGCCGAGGGCCTTCAGGAGCGAGGCACGTGGTCCAACCGGCCGAGAATTCGCGACTCCTGCTGCGGTCGGCCCCTCGAACGCCGTCCCCACCTTCCATGGCGCGTGTCTTGCTAGCCGCCTTCACTCGGTGGCCTGCCAACCGCGATACCGGGAGGGATCGATGGGCGAGCTGACTCTTGTTCCGATCGAGCGCATCGAACGGGCGATCCTCTTCTTGCGCGGGCACAAGGTGATGCTCGATTCCGATCTGGCGGAGCTCTACGGGGTCGAGACCAAGGTCCTCAACCGCGCTGTCCGGCGAAACCTCGCGCGTTTCCCTGCCGACTTCATGTTTCAGCTCGAGGCCGAGGAGGCTAGGGTTCTAAGGTGCCAAGTTGGCACCTTAGACGAAGACGCCAGGCCTGGGCGAGGCCAGCACAGCAAGTACCTGCCCTTCGCCTTCACCGAGCAGGGCGTGGCCATGCTCTCGAGCGTGCTGCGCAGCCCCCGGGCGGTCCAGGTGAACATCGACATCATGCGTGCGTTCGTTCACCTCCGCCAGCTGCTCCAGTCGAACGCCGAGATGGCCCGCAAGCTGGTCGAGCTCGAGAAGAAGGTAGACGCCCAGTTCAAGGTCGTCTTCGACGCCATCCGTGGGCTCATGGCTCCCCCGGAGAGACCGAAGGGTCGCATCGGCTTCGGTGGGTGACGCTGCTCCAGGGGGATGCAGGCGGCTGGCACCTGTCAGCCGGGGCCTTAGACCGCGAGAAGGCCGCCAAGGCCAGGCTGGAGGCGCATGCATGAGGTTCGACCCTTCCCGCCACCACCGCCGCTCGATCCGCCTGCGCGGCTACGACTACACCCAGGCCGGGGCGTACTTCGTGACGGTCTGCGCCAAGGACCGCGAGAATCTATTTGGCGAGGTGGTGGACGGGGCGATGCGGTTGAACCAGATCGGGCGCATCGTCGATGACGAATGGCGATTGTCCGCGACGTTGCGGGACGAAATCGAAATGGACGACTGGGTCGTCATGCCGAATCACCTGCATGGCATCGTGTTGATCGACCCGTCCCGTAGGGGCGACCGGCCGGCTAAAGATCCCTCACATCTTCCCTTGAAGCTCGAGATGTGATCAAACCGGTGGATGAACCTCACGATCCCGGACCTATCGACCGAGTTTTCGCAAGTAGAGTTGGGCGACTATCGGCGCACTTGTAG